>Ga0079305_1000422_pt1 | contig 93710 bp, 82 predicted proteins | sample LMS_cellobiose_e_FD_79183 | JGI IMG/M metagenome (GOLD analysis project Ga0079305, IMG submission 79183) | Rumen-fistulated moose microbial communities from Alaska, USA - LMS_cellobiose_enrichment | ecosystem: Host-associated > Mammals > Digestive system > Stomach > Rumen fluid ...
AACTACAATATTATCAATGAACTGAATGGTTCTAGGGAATTAACTTTGTTTTAATTGTTAAACTTTATAATAATCGTCCACAACTTTTAGTGGACACACATGATCCAGAATAATTAAATATAACTCTTGCGATGAAATCTATTTTATTTTCCATATTAATTACTCTGTCCTTCAACAATACAATATGTGATGGCGGTTTGAGAACAAATCAAATAGTCTTTTCGGAAAAAAGTTCGTTCAATGCTTCAGATAATACTGTAACACATATCGTTTCCCTGGAAAATGATTCCGATCAAGTGTATTATTCCTGGTTAAGCCCTTTGAACTCTTCTGTCATCAAAAGACAAATGAATTACTTATTCTGCCACCCGATAGGCGATTTTAATCTTCTTACTGCACTAATAGATGGTTATACTATGTTCGACAAAAAGCCTGGAGAGTCTTTGATTTTTCGATTAAACCCAGGAGAAATAATATCATATACATTCGTTAACCAAGCAGACGCAAAACCCGAAATACTTTATATCTGCTCTTGCTCTGAAGATGATATTGAATCTGAATTTGGGACAGTTTTGAAAGAGTACCCTTTTGAAAACCTTAACTCATCTTTTACAGATATTGATGCATTTATAAGATAAAGTGGAAATTCCGATGCGGGGTATTCCCTTAGTCCGAAGAACGAAATCATAAACAGAATGCAGGCTGGAGCGGTTTTCATGGACTATTTCAACCAATTCTCCGGATTTTGCGGAGTCCTGCCGGACCAGAGTTGGAAATGGAGTTGATCTTCGCCGCCGATTGTTGCTACTGAGCCAAGAACCTGACCGGTCTTGACCTTATCGCCCGCTTTTACTGCAACTGAGCCCATCTTGCAATAGAAAGTGAAGTATTCGCCGTGCTGGACGAGGATACAGTTGTTGTAACCCGGCATCACGACTATCTGAGCCACTTCGCCGTCGAAGACAGCCTTGACTGTTGCTCCCCTGGTGACAGCAACTGTCACTCCGTTACTGAAAGGAAGTTTGACATTTTTATAGACAGGGTGGTAGTGCTGGCCGAATGTCTCTATGACTGTGCCTTCCACAGGCCATGGCAAACGGCCTTTATTGGAGGCAAAGCGAGAATTAAGCTTCGTATCAATTGCCGTACTTGTCGATTTTCCGGAAGCAGCCTTAGAAGAAGAGGTCTTCTTTGAGGAGGAGGCCGTAGACTTTTTAGCTGTAGCCTTTCTGATTATCTCCGCGATTTCGCGATTCAGAGCCTCTACCTCCCGATTTTTCTTCTGAAGCTCCTGCTGATACTTCTTCTTATCCTTATTCAGCTGGGCAACAAGTGTTTCCGATTCGCTCTCCTCAACCTTTAGAAGATCCATATCCTTCACTCTCTCAACCTTTATTGCTTCAGCAGCCCTTTTCATTGAAAGAAGGGAATCACGGCGGATTTCGAGAAGAGCTGTTGTCTCTTTGATATCCTCCGCCTGCCGGTTCATCGCAGAAGAAAGCCCCCTGAGATATCCCGTCCTTCGAAATGCCTGCGAAAGGTTGGAACTCGAGAGAATATACATGTACCATATTCGACTGTCACGGTTGCGATATGCATTCTGGACTAGTTTACCGTAATAATGATTCAGGGTATCAAGGCGATCCTGGAGCTGATCAATTTCCTTCTGCCGAATGAGAATGGAATCATTTAAAGTGCGTATTTCCGACTCACTCTCATCAATCAATGCTTTCCTCGAAGAAATCTTCTTCCGTACCAAAGTAAGGCTGGAAAGAGCCTTTGCGCTGTTTCTGGAATTTTCTTTGAGCTGACGGTTGATAATCTCTATTTCCCTCTGAATAGCGGCCTTTCTCGACTCCTGCTTCTTTGTGTTCTGGGCATAAGAAAGCACGGGGACGAGAGCCACCGAGAGAATGAGCATTATCTTCCGCAAACCCATCATTTCCCAACAGCCTTGAGTTTTTCAGCGACCTTCTTTTCAAGGTCAATTATCTCTCCATTATTCTTTTTGATGGCCTGGTCCCAATAAACTTTCGCAAGATCATATTCTTTCAGTTTATATAAGACCTCGGCATAATGGGCAAGAATGACGGCGCTGTCCTTTCCGCCATAGAGAAGGGCATGCTTGAAGAAAGGTTTAGCCTCGATATCTTTGCCCTGGAGGTGGAGTATCCAGCCGAATGTGTCAAGATAAGTGGCATTATCCGGCTCGAGTTCAACAGTCTTCTTGCTGAGCTGATAAGCTTTCTTAAGCTTCTTTCCGCTTTGGCAGAGATACCATGCGTAGTTATTCAAAACAGGGGCATAGTTCTTATTAATCTTCAGAGCCTTATCATATGCCTTATAGGCAGCTTTGTCATTGCCTAGGGAGTGATACATGTCCCCTATTGTAGAGTATGCCCTGAGAGTCTTTGAAGTATCGGAAGGGAACTTTTTAAGAATCTCCTCGGCATTGGCGATTACTCCCTCATAATCTTTGAGATTATACGAAGCAATGCTGTTATATTCAAGGAAGGCCCCTTCATTCGGGAAACGCTGGTATCCCTCACTAGAAATCTTCTTCAGTGTCTCCCAATCCTCCATATATGAGAGAGCATCCACATAACTCGCTGCGGCGCTTATACTTTCCGGATAGAGATCATAATTTTTCTGAAGATACTCTTTGGCTGGGTCTTTCCGCTGGGTGCTCAAATAGTAAAGAGCCGCCGTAGAAAGCACAGAACTATCTGTAGGATGGACATTTACGCACTCGTTTACAAGAGAATCATAGTCTGAGAGGTGCCCAAGAATGAATTTAGGATCGAGCGAGCGGGTTACATTGGAGATGTACATGCTCTTGGATACGGGAGGAGTATTCGGATCCTTTATGAACTTGTCAAGAGACTCGAAATATTTGTTGTATTTACGGGTAATCCTGTATACCTCAGACTCTCCTAGAACCGCAGGAATATAATCGCTTTGGATCGAAAGTGCCTCCGTATATGAGGCGAGAGCAAGGGAGTCATTGTATTCGGAGAGATAATAGTCCCCCATCATTGAAAGCACCGCCGGAGAGGAGTATTTTGCATTGTAATCCTCAAGTGCCTTCAGGGCTTCCTCGTTGCGTCCAAGGTCTCTGAGCATCTCGTAGCGAGTACGGGTAATCTGCTCATCCATACCTACTTCCATTTCGATTGCATCAAGGGTAGAGAGGGCCTTATCGAATTGTTTCTGCCGGACATAGAGATTTAGAAGCTCATAGTGAATATCCGTCTTCTTCGGATTATCCTTAAGTATGCTCTCATACATCTGGATGACAAGGTCGAACTCTCCTTTCATCTCATAGACCATTGCAAGTCTCTCCCTGTACCAATAGTTGGAGGGATCTATCTCGACCGCTTTTTTAAGATGCGCTATGGCAGAGTCAGCATCCTTGAGAGAAGCCTCGCAGAGAGCAAGATAATAATACGCGGCGTCATTGGCCGGTTCTTTCTTGATGACATTTTCCAAAAGCTCCTTGGAACGACCGTATTGATTTGAGTTATAAAGAGATACGGCATCCACAAAAACCGAAGTCATATCCTGTGCAGAAGCCGCGACAGAAACGACAAGGGCGAGGGCAACGATAATTCTACGTAATTTCATTCTCATGCAATAAACCTTTTGGAAAGGTATTTACAAAAATAGTACATTTCAGAGAAAATTTTGCGAAATTTGTCACTGTAGGAAAAAATTTCGGGACAAATGAAACGTTTGGGAACGAAATTGCATCTTATTACCTGGAGCTCGGAACCGGGCGAGTCTGGTGGTCAGACTGAAGAAGAGCGCCTTATTGAAGCCTGTAAAAAGGGAGACAGAAAGGCGCAAAAACAGGTTTTCGACCGTCTTTCCCCTAAAATGTTCGCAGTGTGCCTGCGATACATGGGGGATAAAGAGACGGCGGAAGATGTTCTTCAGGAGGGCTTTATAACTTTATTCACCAAGCTCGACTCCTTCTCAGGAAAAGGTTCCTTTGAAGGCTGGGCCCGCAAGATCTTTGTCAACTCCGCACTTATGCATCTGAGGAAAAACGACGCTCTCTCGGGCAGCGAGGATATCGAAGAGGCAAGAAGTATTTCTGCCACGACGGTCTCCCCCGTTGAAAACCTTGGATACAAAGAATTGCTCAAACTCATTGCAGCCCTCCCGGATAGCCTCAGGACCGTTTTCAATATGTATGTAATCGAAGGTTATTCTCACAAGGAGATAGCCGAGGCCCTCGGATTCGAGGAGGTTACCTCAAGGTCGAAGCTTCAAAGAGCGAGAGCCAGATTGCAGGAAATGATTAAAGAAAAGTATTGAGATGCAAGACTTTGACAGACATATAAAAGATCTTCTCGAAGACGCTGAAGTGGAAGTTCCTTCCGGCGTCTGGGAAGCTGTGTCCGCAGGTCTTGACAGAGCGGATGCAAAGAAAAAGATTATCGTTCCTCCCGTGTGGTGGAGAAGGGCCGGCTTAGCAATAGCCGCCGCTGCCGCCGCCGTTGCGGGCGTCTTCCTTTTTACCGGAAAAGACAATTCTACCGATTTACCATATTTCAATTCACTCATCGCGCAGGATTCCCCTGCCGCATTCGATGTGGTCCTGACTCCCGCGAAGGATATTTCACTTGGCGGGAGGTCCCTTGCAATGGCTCAGAAAGAGTCGGCCTCTGAAAAAATAACAGAAGAGGCAACAGAAGTCGCTATCCCTCAGGCAGTTCCCGAGACACCAGAGACAGCAAGGACTCCTAAAACCCCAAAAGCCCCGGCGGCTGGAGAAACGGATGACACCGAAGCAATCAACCGCCTGGCGTTTGAAGAAAGCAAGGGCGCTTCTAAAAGACCGACATCCCTCACTGTAGGAAGCAATATCCTCAGTAACGGATACCCCTCCAGAAGAAGGAGCGGCATGATGAGATCTGTCGCGAAAGGACCGACCAAGACAGGAATCTCAGACCCGAACACCTCCAGCATCTTCGGGATTCCCATTTCCGTCGGAATTGGGGTCGACATTCCTTTCAGCCGTCGTATTTCTTTAGGAACCGGCGTTGAGTACACCTACCTTTCCCGTTCTTTCACAGGCACTTACACTGAGATTGTAGATGGGGAGGTCGAAAAATCCGTGACCGGTGATATCGACAACTATCAGCATTACATCGGCATCCCCGTCAATCTGTATTACCACGTCATCGACTCAAAGAATATAAGATTCTATGGATATGGCGGGCTGACGCTTGAAAAGAACATTTCAAACCATTACAGAGTCCACTACTCTCCCTCGGACATCAACTGGCTTGATCCCGCAAAGGGTCTTCAGTTCTCCGTTGGAGCGGGAATCGGCGTCGAATTCCTATTCAGCAATTCGTTTGGCATTTACATCGATCCGGGCCTCCGCTATTATTTCGACTGCGGTCAGCCACGGTCCATCAGGACGCAGCAGCCGCTTATGATGAATTTCGAGGTTGGGCTCAGATTCGGGCTATAATCAATCATCATGTAATATAAGACTCATCATGAAAAACTTCGTTACCGCGACCCTTATCGCGGTTATTGTTTCCGTTCCTTCATGTTCAAGAATGAGGGCGGACCTCCATTTTGGAAAATCAAGGCGGGAGAATGACCCGGGGCTTATGAATCCAAGGCAGTACCACGGGAGCGGCCAGACTCCTGACGGGAAAACTGTCTATGCCTCCGGAATAGATTATCCTGAAGGATATGATTGGGTAAGGGACACTGCATATGGAAAGGTCAAATGCAAAATTGTTCTTTTTGCAGGAAAAGAGCGGATTCGCTCCATAGAGGCCGGGCCGGGACATGAGATCTCACCCGATCCCGACATGTTCCGGATTCGTCTCGGACATATCTACACTGATTATTCTACTGAAACAGAGACTGTGATCCGAAAGGATGGGATTGAACTTTTCCGTTATCCCGGGAGGGAGAGCCTGAAAGGATTTCTGATTGTCGGGGACAGCATCCATACCCTCGGCGAGAGCCGCAGCGGAAAAGGATTCACCTATAGGATTGACGGGAAATGCATCCTTGAAAGAAAAGAGGGAAAGATTGTCGGGCAGATGGGGAATCCCGCCTATGAAGGAGGAGCGCTATATGAGGATGAAGGACATGTATACTTCTCATACACAGGTGCTTCCCTCGACAAAACCGAGCTTTTTGTCGTCAAGGACGGAGAGTCTTCAAGGGTAGGAATCGCCGAAAACACCACTGAAGTATTCGACTGCAGAATCAGGGATGGAAAGATGTACAGGATAGAAAACAGAGGCGAAGCCGTCGGGAACCCGTATATAATTTGCGGAGAATCGGTAAAATTCTGCGCGAGATACATCAACGGGAAAAGGATTGCCCTTGCATGCAGGATTCTTCGAAGCGGAGACAATTTCCTTGCGGGCGGATACTACAACTATGACGATTCCAGAATTCTCCGTGCCCTCTGGGACAAAAACGGAATTGTAGAGACTTCTTTCGGCACTCTCGGGACATATGTGACGGATTCTTCAAGAGCCGATGTGTCTACAGATGATGGCGGGGTATCGGTTGTACTTGACGGGGAAGAAACCCGTCTCTATGGCTCTTACAAGCTGTTCTCGCCCGTTTGTTTTTCCTTATCCAATCAGGGGTTTGCCATTGCTCTTTCCGGACCATCCCCTACCGTCAGATACAATGAAACAGTCTTCCCGCTGACTCTGAACGGCCCTTTGACAGAAGTGAGGATAGAGTAAGGAAAAATCGCTATATTTGTGATATGATAACTTATCCCAATGTCAAGGTCAATCTGGGCCTCAATGTTATCCGTCGTCGTGAAGACGGATACCATGACATTGACACCGTATTCCTCCCTTATGGAGAAATCCACGACACCCTCGAAATCATTACCGGCGATGACTGGAGCAGGACTTCCGCCGGCATTTTTTCTTCGGGAGCTCCAGTAGCTCAGGCAATTTCTCCTGATGGAGCACTTATGATAACTATCGAGAGGAAAGAAGGAATCGACTGGGATCCTCTCAAAGATCTGACCGCAAAGGCATACTTTCTACTAGCTGAAGAATTCAAGCTCCCCCCGGTAAAGATATTCCTCCGGAAACATTCTCCAGTCGGCGCAGGACTCGGAGGAGGGTCCGCAGACGCTGCTTTCGCCCTCTCGATGATAAGCGAGTTGTTCTCCCTCGGACTCTCTTTGGAGGATCTGGCGGCAAGGGCTTCGAGACTAGGCAGTGACTGCGCCTTTTTTATCTACAACCGTCCCATGAGAGGAGAAGGCAGAGGCGAAATTCTCACTCCTTTCAGCCTCGATCTTAAAGGTTATCATCTCAAGGTTTTCATCCCCGAAGGAGTCTCCGTTAACACAGCCGAGGCATACCGCGGGATCGTTCCGTCAAAACCGGAAATACCTCTTTCAGAAGCTCTTAGCCACGATATTCCCGAGTGGAAAGATCTCGTTGTCAATGATTTCGAAAAGACCGTTTTCAAGATTTATCCCTCCCTGGAGGAGATGAAAATGCAGATTTATGAAAGCGGTGCCGTCTATGCATCCATGTCAGGGTCGGGGTCCGCACTTTTCGGCATCTTTAAAGACTGATTACATTATCACAAACTAATAACAATTATCCCCACATCATGAAAAAGTTTCTTCTAATCCTCTCCCTTGTAGCAGTCTGCGTCTGCTGCACCTCCCCTGCAGGTCAGCGCCCGAAAGTACTCGCGCACAGAGGTCTTTGCACAACCGGAACAGAGTTTACCACTGATGAGAACACCCTCGACGCCCTTATCCGTGCACAGGAAAAAGGCTGTGAAGGCGTTGAGTTTGACGTCTACCTTACTGCCGACAGCCAGCTTGTTATACGCCATGACAACGTCATCGAAAAAGGAAAGCTGAGCTGCACCGGAAGCACATTCGACGAGATTCGTGCCCATGTACTTCCTTTTGGCCACCAGATTCCTTCGCTGAGAGAATGGCTGGAGCAGGCCAAGAAGACCCCTCAGATGACACAGTTCCTCGAAATCAAAGCTCAGGATTCCGGCAAGGAGAAGGAACTTATCCGTCAGTCACTTGCCCTTATCAAAGAGCTCGACATGATGGATCAGGTCTATATTCTTTCATTCAAGAGCGAGACTCTTGACGAGGTGCTCCGCCAGGAACCCAAGATGAAAGTCGGCCTCAATTCTTCCAGCCTCCATGGTTCCATGCCGCCCCAGGAAGTCAAAGCACACGGATACGCCGGTATCTCATATAATGTCAGCGTCATATTCAATCACCCTGAATGGATCAAAGAATTCCAGGATCTCGGCATCGACACCTTCCTATGGATGGTCAACAGCGACTTCATGAAAAAGCAGGGCGAAGAACTCGGATTCACCTGGATGACTACTGACTTTTACGACGTAATAGGATATTAGCCTCATGAAAGTAGTGTGCGTGGGTGATGCATATATCACCCCGGAAATGATGGAGAGCGGAGTAAGACCAGCCCTCCGGAGTGACGATTCTCTTGAAATCCTGTTTTTTGGAGAAAAAGATCGCAGAGATATGCGGGACACGGTCAAGGCTATCGAAGCGGGCAAAAGAGAAGAAATCGGTATGCCCGAAGGCCTGAAAGAAGCCATCCGGGATGCCGAAGTACTTATCGTCCACCTCTGTCCTGTCAATCGTGATCTTTTCCCGTGTGCACCGAATCTCAAAGCGGTAATGTCTTGCCGCGGAGGACTTGAAAACATCGACATACAGGCCGCCACGGAAGCCGGAGTGATTGTCTCCAATAACCCTGCCCATAACGCCAACGGCGTAGCCGAGTTTACGATCGGTCTGATTCTTTCCGAAACCAGGAATATTTCCAGGTCCAACATGGCCCTCAGAAACGGAGAATGGAGAAAAGTCTATCCAAACACTGCGACTACAATAAGGGAACTCACAGACATGACAGTCGGAATTATCGGATATGGTTCAATAGGGCGTCTGGTTGCCCGTAAATTGACAGTTTTCGGATGCAGAATCCTGGTCGCAGATCCTTACCGCACTTCTCTTGGAGACGATCCCGGAACGCTGGTCCCGATGGATACCCTGCTCGCCGAGTCCGATATTGTTACCCTCCACGCCCGTTCCGACCATGCAATAATGACAGAGAGGGAATTCGGCTTGATGAAGGAGCATTCATACCTTATCAATGCGGCCCGTTCATACCTTGTCGACCCCGATGCGTTCCGCAAGGCAATGGACAGCGGAAAACTTCTCGGCGCAGCTTTCGACGTTTTCGAGACAGAACCGAACATTCCCGATTTTTATCTCCGCTATGACAATGTCACTCTGACCAATCACCAGGCTGGAGATACTGTCAATTCCTTCCGCGACGCTCCCATCACGGCAATCCATAATTATTTGGATTATCTCAGTGGCAAGCCGCTGCCTTTCTGGGTCAACAAATCGAAATTTTCACAATAAGATGAAGACAATACTTGAAAACCGTCCTGCTCTCTCTGAAGTGATCGGCCAATGCGCCGAAGTGGCCGGATACCTTTGGGAAAAAGGCTGGGCTGAGCGTAATGGCGGCAATCTTACATACAACATCACAGAACTTGTAGACGATAAGATGCGCTCTCTTCCCGCCCTTGGACAGCCCCTGCCTATAGGAAGCGAGCTAAAGCATCTCAAAGGCTGCTGGTTCTATGCCAAAGGGACTGGAAGGCGAATGCGCGACCTTGCCCGTGATCCGATGGACAATGGTTGCATCATTCGAATCACCGACGACTGCGCCCACTACGAAATGGTAGCCGACAAGCCGGTTACTCCGACTTCCGAACTGCCATCGCATCTTTCCCTGCAAGACTATCTTCTAGGCAGTGGAAGCAGCTACAAAGCCACTTTGCACACTCATCCGATTGAACTCGTAGCTCTATCCCACATCCGCCGTTTCTGCAATTCAGAAGAGCTCACCCGCACCCTTTGGTCAATGATTCCCGAGACATTGGCATTTGCCCCTCTTGGTATTGGATTCATTCCATTTACCAACCCGGGCACAGTAGAGCTTGCAGAAGCCACGCTGAAAGAAATAGGCCGCTACGATGTGGTCCTTTGGGAAAAGCATGGCACTGTGGCCGTGGGTACAGACATGATGGACGCCTTCGACCAGACTGATGTACTCAACAAAGCAGCGAGTATCTATCGCGCCGCCCTATCCTTCGGTAGCGAACCCGAAGGCATGACTGATGCCCAGATGAAGGATATTCAGGAGCTCTTCAAACTTCCAAAAACCAGGATAAAATAGCCTCTTTTTAATAAAACCACACTTTTCGAAAAAAGGTTTTAAGGCTTTTATCCTCCCAGTAAGGAATAATGATGTAAGTTGCGGGACCGCTCTCAGTTGAGCGGTCCCGCAATATGATAATCTATGTACATGGGGCAAAATGCATCGGAATCGAAGCAATGCCCGTCACCGTCGAAGTAGACGTCACCTCTGGAATCGGGATTCACCTCGTAGGACTCGCCGACGCCGCCGTCAAAGAAAGTCTCTTAAGGACCATTACCGCCCTGCAATCAAAAGGATTCAGAATCCCTGGAAAGAAAATTGTAATCAATCTGGCACCCGCGGATATCTCGAAAAAAGGCTCTGGATACGACCTTCCTATCGCCATAGGGATTATTGCAGCTTCGGAGCAGAAATCGCTTCCAGGCCTCGGGAAATACCTGATTATGGGCGAATTGGGCCTAGACGGGAGTATCCGCCCGGTAGCTGGAGCTCTCCCCATGGCAGAGCTCTCAACTGGAAGCGGCTTCGCCGGGTGCATACTTCCCGAAGAGTCCGCCCTAGAGGCCTCAGAGTGCAGGGAGGGGCTTGTCTTCGGAGTAAAGACTATTGACGACGTACTTACTATCCTCGAAGAATCTGCCGACCCCTCCGAGTTTCTTATTTGGAATACTCAGCTCTACCGGGGAATGGAGAACGAATCAGTTGAGAGGAGGGCCGACTATCCGGATTTTGCCGATATACTCGGACAGGCCGGAGCGAAGCGTGGGGCCGAGATCGCTGCAGCTGGAGGTCACAATCTTATAATGGTTGGTGCGCCGGGATCAGGGAAGAGTTCTCTTGCAAAAGCTATTGCGGGGATACTCCCGCCTATGACAAGAGAAGAGGCTACGATTACAAGTAAAATCTACTCTGTTGCCGGAAAGGGAGGAAGCCGGTTCGGTCTTATGAGGGAAAGACCATTCCGTGCTCCCCATAACAGTTCATCCCTTCCAGCCTTCTTGGGAGGAGGGAGCGGAGACAACATTATGCCTGGAGAAGTCTCTCTGGCGACAAACGGGGTGCTCTTTCTTGACGAGCTTTCGCTCACACCGCGGAGCGTTCTGGAGGCCTTGAGAGGCCCCCTTGAGGACCGGGAAGTGACTATTTCAAGATTGAAGGCAAAGGTCGAGTATCCGGCCTCATTCATGCTGGTGGCCGCTTCAAACCCATGCCCTTGCGGATACTTTGGAGAAGGAGAAAGGTGCACATGCACCCCGGGCCAAAGAGCCGCCTACCTCTCGAGGCTATCCGGCCCCGTAATGGATAGGATTGATCTTCAAGTACTTATGCATCCGGTAGACCCCTCCAAGCTCATCGATGGAATCAAGGAAGAGCCTTCCAAAGCCATTGCCGAAAGGGTCGCGAAAGCGAGGGATATACAACGTGAAAGATTTAAAGATATCGGGATATTTTGTAACAGCGAAATGTCTTCGAAGCAAATGGAAGCTTTCTGCCCTCTCAATGACGCCTGCAAGGATGTTCTCGGAAAAATCATGAAAAGGAGCGGCCTCTCCGCCAGGGCTTTCAGCCGTATAATAAGAATCGCCAGAACCATTGCAGACCTTGAAGCCGTCTCGCTCGAGGTAGCCACCAGGCCGGATCATGGCCCCATCCTTCCCCGCCACCTTCTTGAAGCCGCCTCCTACCGCTTCCTCGACAGAGCAAATATATTTGAAATTTAATACTAGTTTTAGTATCTTTGCATTGTATTCATATATGAGTACGACTGAAAAATTAAGAAATCGATTCAAAGCAATACCAAATGATTTTACGTTTGAAGAATTGGTTCGTCTTTTCCACTCATTTGGGTTTGAACTTGAAAATAAAGGAAATACATCCGGGTCCAGAGTTTCATTTGTCAAAGGCAAGATGACATTTGACATGCATAAACCCCATCCGGGAAATATTATCAGGAAAGGATCATTGAAAAACATTCTTCAGTTCCTCAAAGAAAAAAAAGAGTTATAATGGGAAGGCTTCGTTACAAAGGGTACGTCGGTAGCGTAGAATACGCTGAAGAAGACAATTGTTTTTATGGAAAGGTACTGGGATTAAGACGAGACGGCATCGTTTATGAGGGGGATACTGCAAATTCTCTAAAGAAAGACTTTGAGGATGCTATAGATCATTATCTTGAGTCCTGCAAGCAAAATGGGATAACCCCTGAAAAACCATATAGCGGAAAACTTGTGCTTAGAATGACTCCTGAACTACACAGCATAATCGCCGAAAAAGCCTCTGACAAGGGGGAAAGCATCAATGATTTCATAAATCTCGCCATAAAAGAAGCTTTAAGTCTCTCCCTTGTTTAGATTGAATTATCCTACCTGAATATGAAACACGAAATCATAATAAATAGTCTCCAGGACCTTGACAGGGCTGCCGGAGAGTTTCTAGAAGAAATCGGAGACAACAGAATCATAGCCCTTTATGCTCCAATGGGGGCCGGAAAGACCACTTTTACAACAGCTCTCTGCAAGCGCTTGGGAGTTGTCGAAGACGCTGTCAGCTCACCGACTTTCGCAATAGTCAATGAATACCGCACGGCTTCCGGGGAGAGAATGTATCATTTCGATTTCTATAGAATTACAAAGCTCCAGGAGGCCGTCGACATAGGGTTTTTCGACTATATCGACAGCGGTGATCTATGTATTATGGAGTGGCCGGAAAATATCGAAGATATTCTACCGGAAGAGACTCTCAGGGTATCGATAAAAGTGCTTCCCGACGAGTCCAGAGTCATTTCTTGGGAAGATTAGGCCAGGGACCTTACCTCCCTTTCAAAGACGTCTCTACCAGATTCTTCGAGCCGGGAAAGGACCGGAGACAGGAATGAAATCATCTGCAAGACCTTAGCTTCGCTCTCCGGGATGCCGCGGGAACGCATGTAGAACTGCTCTTCTTCGCTGAGCTTTCCGACAGTAGCGCCATGGGAACACTTCACATCATCGGCATATATCTCCAGCTGAGGCTTTGTCTCTACCCTCGCGTCTTCTGAAAGTACGATGTTGTGATTCTCCTGATATGCCTCTATCTGCTGGGCATCTGGAGCTACGATAATCCGACCGTCAAAACGCACCTTTGATTTTCCTCCGGCGATGCCCTTAAAAAGTTGCCGGGAACAAGAGCGGCCGACGCGGTGATGCATAATAATATTGAAAGAAACATCTTCGGAGCCCCCGGTCAGATATGCGCCGAAAAGCTCGACCGAGGCGCCCTCCCCGACAATATCGACTTCGATATCAAAGGAAGAAGACTTACCCGGAAGGACAGTGCAAACCACATAAAGAGAAGCTCCCGCCTCAACGACATAATGCCTCTCCGCCCCGCCGGACAAGGTCTCCTCAAAGTTATCCTTGACAAAGACTGTCTCCTGACGAGTTGCCACTATTGAAGGTATGTAATTGCCGTGGCCCATCGCTTAGAACCTGTCAAATCCGTTATTCTCAATTACTTCCACAAGCTCAGCTCCTCCTGTTGCCACTATGCTCCCACCTTTCAGTACATGGACGACATCCGGGCGGACATATTCCAAAAGCTTTTGGTAGTGAGTAATAATTATGACTCCCTTCTCAGGGCTTCTCAGTGCGTTGACCCCGTCTGCGACAATCTTGAGAGCGTCGACATCCAGCCCGCTATCCGTCTCGTCAAGTATGGATAGATCCGGCTCAAGCATTGCCATCTGGAAGATTTCGTTGCGCTTTTTCTCTCCTCCGGAAAAACCGACATTGACTTCCCTCTTGGAGAACTCGGGCTTCATGCCGACAAAGGCCATCTTTTCTTTCATAAACTTAAGAAAATCAGATGTCTTGAGCGGTTCCAACCCACGAGCCTTCCTATGTGCGGCAAGGGCTGTCTTCATGAAAGAAGTGATTGTTACTCCCGGAATCTCTACAGGATACTGGAAGGACATGAAAAGACCGGCCCAACTGCGCTCCTCCGGGCTCATCGATAGAAGATCTTTCCCTTTGAATAGAACGGTCCCTGCTGTGACAGTATAATCGGGCTTTCCTGTTAGGACAGCGCTGAGAGTGCTTTTTCCCGCTCCATTGGGGCCCATGACAGCATGGACCTCGCCAGGAAGGATTGTCATATCTATTCCCTTGAGGATTTCCTTGTCTCCGATCGAAGCTCGGAGGCCTTTGATTTCCAGAAGATTATTCATTGTTGTAAAGTTTTTTCCATGAAACAAGCGACCAGATTCCATTGGCGAGATAAATACCGCAGACAATCGGCATGAAAACATTCCCTACCGAGATGTGAAGTATCAGCTGGGTAACATTCACAAGCAGCCAGGCCACCCAGCAATCCCACTTCTTGAGTGCGGACAGTAGCTGCGCGAGAAGTATAAGGACCGTTACGAGGCAGTCGAGATATGGATGCGGATCCATAGGGAAGAGTCTGTCGAGGGTCCACCCCCATGCAAAGGCGACTATGATGACTGCACCTATGGATATTATCCTCTCGGGCCACGAAAGCATAGAGACCTTCAGGGAATCGTCGGAAGCTTTCTCATTCTCCCGCGGATGGGTCCAGCGGTAGTGGCCAAGGATATTGATAGAGAGAGATATAGGCTGAAGGAGCAGGCTGGCATAGAGGTTCTTTGTCATGAACATGACAAAAAGGGCGGCGGTATAGAAGTAGCCAACCCAAAAGTTGTACTTCGAGTTCCTTCCGGCAAGGATTACCGTCGTCAGTCCAAGGACTGAACAAACTATGTCAAGCACTGTTGCATTCATCATCCTACCGACCCTTCAAGTGAGACCTGGAGAAGCTTACGGGCTTCTACCGCAAATTCCATAGGGAGACGGGAAAGGACCTCATGGGCGTAGCCGTTGACAATCAAACCGACCGCATCTTCCGGTGCGATACCTCTCTGATTACAATAAAACAGCTGATCCTCAGATATTTTTGATGTCGTAGCCTCATGCTCCACTATCGCCGACGTATTGGCGCTCTTTATGTCAGGGAAAGTATGGGCCCCGCAAAGAGAGCCTATCAGGAGGGAATCGCACTGGGAATGATTCCTGGCGCCCTGAGCTCCCGGATTGATCCTTACAAGGCCCCTGTAGCTATTCTGGCTTCGACCGGCAGAAATGCCCTTGGAAACTATTCTACTGCGGGTGTTGCGACCTATATGAATCATCTTCGTGCCGGTATCCGCCTGCTGAAAGTTATTGGTCACCGCAACAGAATAAAACTCTGAGGAGGAGTTGTCCCCCTTAAGAATGGTCGAGGGGTATTTCCATGTAATGGCAGACCCTGTCTCAACCTGAGTCCAGCTGAGGTGACTTCCGGAGCCGCGGCAGATGCCTCTTTTCGTAACCAAATTGAGTATGCCACCCTTCCCTTGAGCATCTCCGGGATACCAGTTCTGAACGGTCGAGTAGCGGACATCTGCATCCTTTTCAACTATGATCTCGACAACGGCGGCATGGAGCTGCTGCTCATCCCTCATCGGTGCGGTGCAGCCCTCCATGTAGCTTACATAGGAACCTTCATCAGCGATGATGAGGGTCCGCTCAAACTGGCCGGTCCCACGGGCGTTGATTCGGAAATAGCTGGAAAGGTCCATCGGGCAGCGTACTCCCTTCGGTATGTAACAAAACGATCCATCGGAGAATACTGCGCTGTTAAGGGCCGCGAAATAATTGTCTCCGGCTGGGACTACTGTTGCCAGATACTTCTTGACAAGATCCGGATGCTCCCTGACCGCTTCGGAGAAAGAACAGAAGATTATTCCCTTCTCCGCCAGAGTCTTACGGAAGGTAGTCGTGACAGAGACCGAATCGAAGACAGCATCTACAGCAACAACCCCGGCAAGAGCTTCCCTCTCCCTCAGCGGAATGCCAAGCTTTTCGAATGTCTCGGCAAGCGCAGGATCGATTTCCTTCGGTCTGTCCTTGTCCTTTTTGGGAGCCGCATAGTAGATAATGTCTTGAAAATCAATTTCGGGCATATCCAGATGGGCCCATGAGGGCATCTCCATCCCCTGCCAGCGGCGGAATGCGTCCAGGCGGAATTCAAGAAGCCACTCCGGCTCCTGTTTCAGAGCCGAAATGGTCCTTATGATATCTTCGTTGAGGCCTTTGGGAACATATTCCTGCTCCACCTGCGTCACGAATCCTTCCTTGTATTCCCCGGAAGTAACCTCCTCGATTATCTTATTTTCCTCCTGTATATCCATCTCTTGGTCGGTTGGGAAGACAAAGATACTAAAAATATATAATTCCCAGCCAAACCTCGATCCGTCCTGATTTAAAGAAACGTCATCAGAAGGTTAATCCGGCAGTAATGCCATTGCAAAAGCCAAATAATCTGAGATCATTCGTATAGATGCCAAATATGCTCGTCCCTATAAAAAAATGATTCCTATATATGCGGGGGCCACCGCCAAAACTAAAAAAACCTTTTCGCAAGTCCGATCCATCCGCCTGACGATCCCACAAGAGACCGCCACCTACTTTACAAACAACACCAAGTTTGAGGGTGGAATTATTGTTGATGAAATAATAAGTGACATTCCCACCGACCAGACTGAACTGATTGTATGTATTAATTGCGCTAAAGCCTTCGCCGTAATCTACACCGAGTGCCCAATTGGGTGTAAGATGTACGTCTGCGTTAGCTTTGACTATCCCCATCAAACCATAATTGTTGGTATGGACAAGTGAATAATGCGATCCGATTTCAAACCGCTCGACAGTCTGCCCTTTGGCTGACAATGCCACTAAAGATAAAGTCAAAATGACAATAAGAATCCTTTTCATTTTCTCATAATTTATAGAAGGGCAAAATAAACAAATTGTTGAGTAAAATCGAAAAAACAACGGATAAAATTCGTTACAGTTTTTATCTGATTCGAAAACGTAACTAATTGATTTTCAGCACCAGTGTCAAAACGGATATTAGAAGAAGTCTGTATAATTTCTTAATAATCAGTTATTTACGCCGTTGTAACGTTTTTTTTGAATTTTCTTCCGTAACGCGCTTATGTGCAGGCTCAACCCGGCAAACCCGTAGCTGAGCCACAAAGCAATATTTCCAGCAGGAAACCGTCTATTCCGCAATGAATTTGACGTTGTCCGCATTCCATGTCGGGCTGGAAACTCCGCTCGCGAACGAGATGCCTAGAGGAAGATAATTCTCCGCCGTAGCAGCAATGGCATCGCTTCCGTCCGCCTTTGCACCTATGGAGCCTTTGAATGAGCAGTTTTCGAAAGTGGACGGGGCATCAGCTGAAGTGACGGAGCCAACCAAAAGGCCTCTGGTCCCCTCCGGGCCAATGACATTACCCGTGTTACGGCAACCCTTAAGAGTATATGTCCTAATAAGACCGGCCACTCCTCCGACAGCGCTGGAAGGCTCTGTAGATGAGATCGTTCCGGTATTAAGGCAATCTTTCAGATAAGAGGAGTTTGTCGAAGTGAAACTGCAGTATGCCATAACTCCGCCGATTCGGCATCCGGCAACACTTCCTGAAGCGGCTGAACCCGAATGCACGGCGGAAATATTGCCTCCGTTGACACATTCTTCAATCCTCGAATAGAAGCCACTTGATACGATTCCAGCCACCCTATGGGCCTTGACGTTAATTGAGGCCTTGTTTTCGCACTTTTTGAAATAGACAAGCTTGCCTGCATTGGCTACTCCTCCGGCGATTCCGCCGATGATTGCCGTATTGGTATTGGAGTATTTGGTGCCTATGTCATTACTGATTTCTCCGTCAAAGGTGCAGTTTTCGAACGAGCTCCCTCCATCTTGAGTTGAGGAGACAAAACCGGCTATTCCGCCGAGAGCGACAAAGCGGGCTGCAGTTGATGTCGCCTTTCCCGAGTACGTCGCCTTCACATGGACATTCTCAAACTTGGTATCCACAGCACAGGCGGCAACAGTACCGAGAGCAATATTACCGCTGCTGATACCGGAGCTATTGAATTTCAGGACAACATCTTCGAAAACAACATCTTTGATGACAGCCTTAACAGTGGCTCCGAAAAATCCCGCAAGGTTGACCTGGTTGGTTGAAACATCAAGAGTAAGGCCGGTAATTGTATGACCGTTCCCATTGAATGTCCCCGAAAAATACGACACCGGCGAAGGGACCGCATTGTATACAATTGAGGATATGTTTCCAATAGGAGTCCACGGAGTCCCGGAGAGTTCTATATCCTCCAGAAGCGCAACCTCGCCGGCTGCGTTCTTATAGCTGGAAATATCTCCACCGGAAGCCGCTAAAGCAGCAAATGAAAGGAGCTGAGCTGTGTTTTTAATGCCATTTTCACCAAGAGTCACATCGGTAGGTCCGGGAGTTTCTCCGCCGCCAGAGAGGCCTTCTCCGGGAACAACCTTGGAGGCATCAGGATTACGGAAAGAATTGATGTTTCCAAGAACAACGGTCTCTGCAATTGAGCGCAGTTTCGCTGCGGTTGCAGCGGATACCAGACAATCAGGGACATTCGCATCGAATGCCTCGCCATAAAGCAGAAGGTAATTGACACATGCTTTCAAATAGGCTCCATTGCGATTGGGATGCTTATTGTCCGTATGGAGAAGGTCGGTAATCCCTGCTGCGCGAGCCTGCTTAAAAGCCTCATTTATAGGAGAGAGCCACGTATCCGTTGCGTCAGCGACTAAAAGGGCACCTCCCTGAAGAGCTTTATCAAAAAGCTCCAAACTTCCATAACCTTCATAGTTGGAACTTCCGAGGAATGACCAAGTATTCTCAACAATTGGCCGAACGGAAGGAGAATAAGATTTGAAGGCATTGAGAATAGTCTTCGTATCCTCGAGGACAGCTGCGTTGAGAGTCGGATCTTTGTAGTAATCCGAGTGACGGGTGGACATGTCCTGAAGAAGGGCGTAGTCATATCCGCCATCTTTAATCACCCACTGGGTCAGCTCCCTTGAATAGTTCTCGCCGAAATCCTGTCCTCCCTTGGTATGGGCCCTTATTCTGAGCTCATGTCCCTGGCTGCGGGCAATCTGCTTCAGTATGAAGTTGGTCCCATAATAGTAGGTAAAGGAATTGCCGATAACGGCGAGTTTCTTCGTCTCCTTGACAGGGATCCCCTGATATACAGTTATTTGAGCACCCGACCAATAGTTATTGACAAGGCCGGTATAGGCTGACGCTGAAGGACTGAGGGCCCCGCCTCCGTTATTGTAGTTTCCAACAACGCGGCAGCGCATGGTAAGATCCTGGTTTACAAGAGCTTCCGAAAGGGTAAAGCTTTGGAAGAATGTTGTGTATTGATAGGCACTGAAGTACTTGACATAGAATGAATACTTCAAGGAAGCATCCTCCGAAGCTGCATGCAGGTCCTCTTCTACAGTTTTCCACTCCCCTCCATCATAATACTCAAATAGCCAATATTTTGGAGAGCTTGCATTCGGCGCCAGGAAATTGGCCATAAAATCGACCGTAGTGCCCTTTGCAAGAGTCAGATTAGGATATGTGAAGACAATCGCATCTCCCGGAGCCATATTGGCGACAGCGATATTGTTTCCGCTGCGGCCCCTAACCGGTTCGGTACCGAGAGTATTTCCGGTCGAGGTACTTATATATGCCTTATTCGCCCCGTCGCCGGAAGGGGCGAAAAACTTGTTTTCATTAGTCCACTTAGTCGCCCCCGAAGAAGAAAGTGACGAGCTGATTTCCCATTTCGCGGTAAGGCTCATCGGGGTTGCCGGCGGATCGGGCGTCGGCTCCGGAGTAGGATCGGGCGTAGGTTCCGGTGTGGGTTCAGGATTTACAACCGGCTCCGGGGTCGGATCGGGGGTCGGCTTTTCCTCAGGACCGCATCCGATGATAAAAAGGGCGGACAGGACCGCCATAAAGAATATTCTACCTCTTTGCATAGCAGTGCATAATTTCTTATTTTTGCAAATTAGTCAATCTACGCGAAAAATCAAAATCCCCCACCGGTTTTAACAACAAACGATACCGCCGCGGTGTGACCGGAAGCGTCAACTGCGACAAGAGTATGACGACCGGGAGATGGGGTAAGACTGAGATTGTGGACAAACCGCGTTTCTCCGACATATTCTTCGTCAAGATGCCACCATACGGTTGCTGACGGGTCTCTATGGGCCAGTTCAAATACAATCTTTCCCTCGCTTCCATCCATCTGGCGAGGTATTGTCAACTCGCTTCCGCTCTCGGGATAGATAAACTCCATCCGGCGGGGAGATGCCTTCGGCACTTCATATTCAGGATGGTATTTCTTGTAGAACCACTCCATCGCTGGAGGCAATGCAAAGGTTCCTCCTTTGTGATATGGACACGGCTCGCTCTCCATGGCGGCAGAGGGGAGACGAATCTCTTTTCCTTCCGGGCATTCAGGGCTGCGAAGGTGGCCGGAAAGAGGACAAATTTCGGCGAAAATACCATCTGAAGGCTCCTTGAACCACTCCCCCGAAGGCAAAGCATTGAGGATTGCAAACATCACGGGGCCTGAAACCGACGCTCCGGTAAGGCCGGGAACACCTTGCCCTCCGGCATTTCCTGCCCAGACCCCGACAGTATACTCCGGGGTCATTCCGACAGCCCAGGCATCACGGAAACCATAGCTTGTACCTGTCTTCCATGCCGCTTTGCGAAGAGAAGGAATATACCGCCAATCGAGTTCGTCCGGCCTGTTGACATCCTTGAGTGCCTCGAAGGTATACCAAAGTGAGACCTTATCTGAAAGTGGAAACTTCTCATCCATAATATAACTCCTTACCATCCCTGAATAGGCTCTAGTAATCTCTGTAAGCTTGCCTTCACCTCCGCCGAGGATGAGGGAAAGCCCGTACCATGAAGGATCCTTTCTTAGCGTCGAGAGGCCACAATCCTTCAAAAGCGAATGGAACTTCGGCACGCCGTAGGCCCTCAGAAGATGGACAGCAGGCACATTCAGGGACCTCGAAAGCGCTTCTGAAGCCGGAACTGCACCATAGAACTGCTGGTCGAAATTCTGAGGAGAAAAGCCGTCCATATTGACAGGGACATCCTTGATCAGGGTATATGGAAGAATAATCCCTTCCTGCATTGCGGCCGAGAAGAGGAATGGTTTCAGGATACTTCCTGTCGAGCGAGGCGAATCGGCTATGTCTACCTGCATTCCAGGCCGGATTCTCCCTGGGGAAGAGTTTCCGCAATAGGCAATCGTCTCTCCCGTCGCATTGTCAATGACGATGGCGGCAAGATCGTTAATACCTCTGGTGGCAAAATCATCGCTGTATCTCCCAACAATCTGTTCAATCTGCTTCTGGAGATTGATACGTATTCCGGTACAGGTAACAACTCCTTCCGGAGCCTTTGCTACTATATGAGAAGCGTAGGACGGAAGCGGCAGCGGAGCATCCGGAAGCGGTTCCTCGAGGGACAGGGAGAGGGTTTCATCTGAGAAGTATCCTTTTTCATGGAGCTCCCGAAGAAGAGAGTTCCGCTTCTGGAGGAGAAGGTCCCTGTTCTTTCCAGGGTGAATCTCGGAGGGGGCATTCGGGAGAACGGCAAGAGTGGCGGCCTCCGCCCATGAAAGTTCGTCAGAAGGGCGGCCGAAATACCGCCATGAAGCCGCCTCGAGTCCGACCACATTCCCTCCGAAAGGGGCATGGGAGGCATACAGGGACAGAATTTTCTTCTTTGAATAGCGAATCTCCAGAAGGACAGCCTGCACAGATTCTATGATTTTTTGCTTCACTGTCCTCTCCCGGCCGCGGGAAAGGCGGATAACCTGCATAGTGATGGTACTTCCGCCGCTGGTAACTTTCCCTGCGCGAATGTTCCCGACAAGAGCCCGTACCATCGAGACCGGATTGACCCCCGGATGATGGTAGAAATGCTTGTCTTCAAATTGGAGAAGGGCCTTTTCAAACCGCTCCGGAACAATTTCGGAAGGAGGAAAACGCCACTGCCCGTCGGCAGCCGTCCTGGCCCCGAGAAGCTCTCCTTCGCAGTCGGTTACAACAGTGGAATAAGGGACATCGGAAAAGGGTCTGCCCGGGGACATAAGAATAGCCCCGAGCAGAATAACCCCTATTACGGATAGCGTTATTACACGCCGGCGTTTCATCTCACCACACTGACTGTGGAAGAAGCTGTGCCTGCGGTGATTTCGCGGTCATACATTGCGTTGCAGCTCACTGAAGGCAGGAAATATGTTCCTTCATAAGCTGCCCGCAGTTTGAGGGTGAATCGGCGGGATTTCCCGCTTTCAAGGTCGAAGAACCAGTTGCAGCGGTCGTCACGGATGTCTGTATGATCGTATCCTTCGTCTACTCCGCCAGTGAGCCTGTCGTTCAGTATCTCCCAGCCCGAAGGAATCGGCATCGACAGCACAAGATTATGCTTCGGGGAAACCTTGGACGGATTGGTAACTGTAGCCTCGGCGAAGAATGTATCTCCTTGATGGAGAGATTTCACATTCACAGGACGTCCGTCCGAACCTATATAGCGAACCGACAGTCCGAGTGAAGATGACCAAGCCGGAACAGCTGTTCCTGCGGGATCACGGATAAGGTCTGTAAATGCAGCAAAGAGTTTCCCTTCTGCATTGTTTACAACCTTGACTTCTCCCTTTACCGGCACAGAAACACTTGAGGAAGAGACTTTTACAGCTTCTCCCGAAACAGAAGCATCTATACCTGAAGGCCCTGTCAGAGAACGAAGTCTGTCAAATGCGATTGCTGCAAAAGCTGCTTCTTGAGTAGAGAAGGACTTCTTTTCCGCCGCGTTTGCAGCAATTGGAACAGCTTCCGCAAGATTTCCGGTCAGAGCAAGAGCCTCGAGAGCCACCATCCTGTCGCGGAAGGAGGTCCCATAGGTCATATTATATGAGTCATAGTCCTCGAAATCCCTTCCGACAGAAGAGATGATTGTCTCAGCAACCTTGGACTTTCCGGAAAGGGCATATGCGGAGGCAAGCATCCATGAAGCCCTGTATCCTATATTTCCTTCCTCCCTGAGCCGGTTCATGGCTGAGGTGGAAGGAGCGCCGGCAACGGCAAGAGAATAGAGTCTGTAAGCCTCGTCCATATGGGAAAGAACGGAGCTCCCAGCTATCCTGTAAGCTCCACTGAGCTTCTGCTGATAGCGTTTCCATGCGCTCAGAACGCCGCTGTCTACTTTATAGCCGGCCCCGGATGCCTCTGTAAGGAATTGTCCGGCCATGGAACTTACCCAGCTGTCGCTTGCGGATCTTCCCCAAAGGGAGAATCCTCCGTCGGAGTTCTGGCGGGAATAAAGCATCTTAATGATTCCGTCAATTACCGTTCCTGCTCCAGCGGCCTCTCCTTCGTTCAGCATGGGAAGAAGGTGAAGGATTGTAAGGCCTCTTGCAGCAAGCTGCTCGGTGCAATCGTATGGATATGAGACCATGTCCTTATAGAGTGAAAGGGCGTCGAAAGAGGGGAAACTACTAAGCTGCACATAGCTCTTTTCCCCTTCTGCCTTATGGGTAGTTCCCTTGCCGGAAGAGAGTTCCGCGCGAGTGACGATGGTCCTGATGGGGTTGGGATTGACTACTTCGAGAGTCAATGTCTCGGAAGCGCTATGTCCTGCGCCAGAGGCTTTAACTTCGATTGTGGCCGTTCCCTCGCTTTCGGCTTTCAGGGCGAATCGAACGATATCATCGCTTCCGTTCTTAAATGAAGCCGTACCCTTACTCTCTCCGACGAGTTTCAAAGGACCGCCCGTCTTGACGGAGACAGCAGCCTCTTTTACACCTTTCTCGGTTGCAAAGACGTTGACTGGAAGGGTGAACTCTTCGCCAGGAGCCACCCGGCGAGGAAGGCTTGACAGGACCATTAGCGGAGCTGTCACAGGAACGGTCTTCTCGGCGCTTCCAAAAGCATTTTCCCCGGCAGCGATGAGCATTACCCTGACACTTCCCACATACATCGGAAGCGTCACCTTATGGACGGCTTTGCCGCCCTTTCCAAGAGTCTGGGGTTTTAGATACCATACCACAGGATTGAATCGGTTGTCTTTGCGGGCGGAGACTATATTATCCTGGTCTCCTCCGATGGCTGCGATGGTAGAGAATCGGCCTGCAGCCGCTCCCATTACCTCATCGTACATGTCCCAGGTACGGACCCCAAGAGCCTCGATTGAGTTCATAACCTTCCAAGGGTCAGGGGTTTTGAAAGCAGTGATATCGAGAAGGCCTTCGTCAACAATGGCGAGAGTATATGTCATCGGCCTTCCGCTCTTTTCGCTAACCGTGACGGAGAATTCCTCCTCCGGATGAATGGCCGAAGGCATGGAAATCTGCGGATCCAGATGCGACTGAGGATTTTCAACCAGGACCCTTTGGACACCATATAGACGAAGAGGAAGGTCATTTGAGACATTCCCATAAGGCTGGACAAGGGTCAGATGGACATAGAAATTCGGGGCCATATCTTCGGTCACAGTGAAGCTCCATGGACGGTCTTCGTTGCCTGTAGATACCCAAGATGAGGAAATAACTCCGGAAGCATTCTCAAGCGAGACAAGGGCCTGTCCTCCGGGAGCGGCAGGAATATAGACTGTTGCCTTTTCACCGACGCGGTAGGATTGTTTATCTGTTGAGAAGGTGAGCATGGTAAGATTTTCAGGATCGCGCCTGTCGGCTCTGCCCTTATACTCGGGCCAGTCAACAGTGAAAGCGGCACCGCTTACATGCCCGCTTTCAGAATCCCTGACAACGATAACATATCTTCCCCATTCCGGATAGTCCACCTTCAGCTGACACTGAACATCTGACGATTGGGAGACAAGTGTTCCCTCCGAAATCTTTCTGACCGAACTTCCGCTCACATAGGAGTCAATACTGGAGACACCGCTCTCCCACCACCAGTACCATCCGGTCTTGAAAATACGGTACTCCAGTTTATGACCGGAAATTCGTTTCCCGTCAGGATCCACTACAGCAATATTGAATTTGTGAGTTTTATCGGTTTCAAGATAATCCCCTTCAGGCACTTTGATTCCTACATAGGCACTGTAAGGAGAGAAAGGAACGGTTGATGTGACAAAACTCTCATCACCGCCTTCCTCCTCGACGGAAGTCACTATGGTCGCCCTCAACATGCCGGGAGCATTTGAGGCTGAAGGGACGGTAAAGCTTACCTCGGCCTCGCCTGAAGGACTCAGAGTAGTCTTGAAAAGATCGCTTTCGCTAGTCCTGAATCCTGTCTGTGGCGGAGTAAAGCGGTATTTTTCAAAGCCTTTGAACGTTGTCGTACCATAGCGGAGAGTCATCCTTCCTCCTGCCTTCAAACCGGAAGCCGGAGAGCCGGTAAGCCATGAAGACGATATCTTTATCTTCTTTACAGAGCCTGCGATCAATGGTGACGAGCCGTAATCAGCGTCTATTTTGAGGCGGTTAGGCTTTATCGTCTCGACATTGAGAGTCTTGTAGAAACTGCTGCCTCCGACTTTAAGGTATGCATCCCAGAAACCGGTCGGAGCATCAACGGAAGTAGGAATATCGAAACTATAGAATCCCCCAAGGCTCTGCCCGAGGTGACGAGAGAAGAATTTACCCTCCGGAGTATAGACTTCCAATGTTGCCGGATGGCCGTCAGGGAGGGATCCGTCCTTCGAATCGACTATGGCGGTAAGATGGATAGTGTCTCCTGGTCTCCATACGCCCCTTTCTCCATAGATACAGGCCTTGAGACCCTTATTTATCGTCTCACCACCGACATCATAGCGGCTGAGGGAAATCTCATTGCCGTCCGAAACTTTCAGATAGGTAATTGACTTGCCCCAGGTACCGACCACGACAAATGGCCTCCTGCCGACTTTTATTCCGACCATTCCGTCAGAGCCGGTCCTTGCCGAAGCTATCTTCTGGAGCTGGAAGTCATATACATCCAGCTGCACTCCATCTACCGGTTTAGCGCTCACAAGGTCATTTGCCCCAACCCAGAGTTCGTCCGAACCGGCATATTTGGCAATAAGGCCAAGATCGGAAGGAAGAATCTGCACATAAGGGAAGCGATCGGAGTCCATATAATAGGACGGTTTTGTGGGATCGTCTTTCTCGTTATAATCGTAATTCTCCCAGTCATAGTCGTTATCCCAATAGTATGCATTGGCCTTATCCCAGACTTTCTCGTCCTCTGCTGAAGGCTTTCCGAAAGACGAAGAGACCATTGAGGGGCCGGGGTCCTTCCCTCCGTATAGAGACTGATCCTGCCTGAAAGAGAGGCGGACACTGTAAATTGCACCGGGCTCGCTGTGGAGCAGCTTGGATAGGTCTATGGAGAAGTTGTTCCACCTATGGAGATCCTTACTCCTGTCAAGAGGAATATCAGAGTGGAAAACAAGCCTTCCGGCGCGCCTCAATGAACTATTTTCTCCAAGGTCATTGTCCTGAAGGAACATCAGGACATTGGACGCATATATCTTCACTATCCTTACCTCAACAGCACTGAGATTGACCGCCCTGAAAGGAAGGATAAGATTCCCGCTCTCAGGAAGTATGCTGCCGTGGGAAAGAAGATGGACGGCGGGGGCTTCTTCATCTTTCACGAAATCCCTGACAAAATCACTTCCAAGAGCATTTCCAAGCGCATCCTTCACTCCCGATGACACCTTCAGCGAGACCTTATCCCGAGCCCCCTCATAGTGGACGAGAACCGCCCCCTCACGAAGCTCTGTGTAGAAGTTGCTGACGCCCTCCATTTCTATCATTCCCTTGACGGTGGCGTTGACCGGCTCGCTAGAGAACAACAACTCGACATAAGGACTGTTCCCGGGATTGTTAACTGCTGAGACAACCCGGAACCCTTTCTCCTCCTTGCTTTCAGGATTGGCTTTTTCAGCTCCTTTTACCGGCTCTCCCCCTACAGTAAATCCAAAATTAAAATCCTTCATTTTTTCATCTACGGCAGGAAGCACCTTGCCAAGATGGAATGTTACCGAATAGGTCTTTCCAACTTCGAGAGCGCCATCGTCCGGGAAGAAACTTACGGAGTTTGGAGAAGTCCATAGAACAGATCCTTTCACTGAAGGAGAAAGGGCAAAAAGGCCTTCGGTAATACGTTGGCTTTCAGGTACTTCTTGGACAAGATCCACCCTCACCGATGCATCGTCCGTAACGATTCCTCCGGTAAAAGCCGACACATAGGTGGCAAACTCTGTCGGCGGGGTTTGCGGTGCTTTTTGACCTCCCTTGCACGAAAAGAGTGCAACGAGCAACACCGCTATTGCGATGTAATTAAAAAGTCTTTTCATTTCAGAAAAACTAGTTATAATTCTATTTCTTTTTCATCTATAACAGTCTCAGCATCAGAGCAAAGCTGGATGCCGTAGAGACCTTCTGAGACTTTCCAGTCGTGGACCTTTGTGCAATAGGAAGCAAAGGCGTGACGGTCAAGATGGATGGTAACATCCTTTGTCTCTCCTTTGTCGAGGAAAACTTTCTCGTAGCCTTTCAGTTCGCGAACAGGCCTGAGAACCTTTGAATCTTTCGGAGCTACATAGATCTGAGGAACAGTCGCTCCGGCGACCTTGCCTGTATTGGAAACGGAGAAAGTCACATCGAAGCCATCCCCTGAAGGATTGACAGCCAGGTTCGAATAATCGAACGAAGTATAGCTAAGTCCATATCCGAAGGGATAGAGCGGCTTCACTCCGAAGTGCTCTGCTCCCCTGTAACCGACAAATACACCTTCCCTGTACTCGACATAGAGATAGCGGCCGAAACGGGCGATATGGCCCTTGGAAGTAGCATTATGAAGGTTGGTCATTGTAGGCTGGTAATAAGGGGATGTCGGGTTCTTTTCCTCGCTGCCCCAAGCAGTGAACGGAAGGCGTCCGGAAGGATTGACAGCTCCTGAAAGAATCTTAGCCACAGCCGTTCCGAGAGACTGTCCGTCATACCATGCATAAAGGACTGCCGATACTTTATCGATCCACTTCGACATGTCGACCTCGCCGCCGGAGACAACGACTACAACAACATTGGGATTGTGCTCGCATGCCCATAGGATAAGATCATCCTGGCCTTTGGGAAGGGCGAAAGTCCTGTCACTATTCTCCTTTTCTGACTTCTTGTCAAAGCCTACGGCAACAACTACAGCTTTGGCTTTTTCAATCGCCGTTATATTCGATTTGGGATTGGAAAGATATGTGCACGGATACTTGTTTCCAAGCGCCGAAAGACCTCCTGCGATAGTCACTTTATTTTCATCGAAGCAGCTTACTTCACCGCTGCCGCCTCCGCAAGGCATAATATCGGCTTCGGGACCAATCAGTACAGTGACATTTCTCTTACCCGATTTCAAAGGAAGGACTCCGTTGTTTTTTACAAGGACCGGAGCCTCAAGGGAAAGATCGAGAGCCGCCTGGTTGGAGAAAGGATTGTTCTCCGAGACAGACTCATCCTTTGCCGGACGGTCGAAAAGGCCGAATGCAATGAGAGTCTGGAGGATACGCTGCACCTTCACATCGATCATACTCTCTGAGATGACACCGTTGTCGAGCATAGTCTTTAGCTCATCAAAACGGAGAGTATAATTCTTCGGCATTTCGAGGTCAACTCCTCCCATCATTATCTCGAGAGGGCTGTAGGTCGATGTCCAATCTGACATTACAAGGCCCTGGAAGCCCCATTTGAGACGAAGATTCTCATCGATGAGCCAGGGATTCTCGGCCGCATGGGCACCGTTTACCATATTGTAGCTTGTCATAACGGCTCCGACTCCGGCCTCCTGGACAGCTTTCCTGAAGGTCTCGAAGTAAATCTCGTTGGCTGTACGCTCATCTACTACTGAGCTGGTGCCGTGGCGGTCGTATTCGGAATTATTGAGAGCAAAGTGCTTAATCGTCGCTATGACACCCTCGCTCTGAAGGCCCTTGATATAGTTGACTGCGGCTTCTGATGCGAGATAGGGATCTTCTCCGAAATACTCGAAGTTTCGTCCGTTATGAGCTGAACGATAGATATTTACTCCGGGACCTAGCATGATTCCGACTCCCCTTGCACGGGCATCCTGTCCAATTCCCTTTCCCATATTATAGACCGCTTCACGGTTGAATGATGCAGCGGCTGCAATTCCGGCGGGATAAAGGGTGGATATGGTTTTATTGCGGACTCCCTGCGGGCCGTCAGCCATCCTGATAGAAGGGATGCCAAGCCTTTCGACAGGGAAAGTATGGAATCCGTCTTCATAGCCGGAAAGCATGGACACCTTTTCCTCGAGTGTCATTTTAGAAACAAGGTCAGCCGCCTTGTCCTTGGCAGCCTGAGGAATATTTTGCGCAGAAAGAATCATTCCTGCAGCAACGATAAGTGCGAAAGAAGTGAGAATCTTTTTCATATGATGGTTATAAATTATTTCCTATAATTTTGAGTAGATCGGCAAGCACTATGGCCGCCATTGACTCAACAATGACAGGCGTCCTAAGGGCAAAGCATACATCGTGCCGTCCGGGGACCGAAAAATCAACGATTTCTTCTTTTTCCAGATCCAGGGTCTTTTGGGTCTTGCGAATACTGGATGTCGGTTTGAAGGCCACCCGGAAGACTATCGGGCTGCCATTGGTAAGTCCTCCGTTCATTCCGCCCGAGCCGTTTTTGACAGGAAGAGGGAGTCCCCTTTCATCGAGCCCGAGAGGGTCGTTATGTTCGCTGCCCTTCATGGAAGAGGACTTGAATCCGTCGCCGAATTCAATCCCCCTCACTCCCGGGATGGAAAAAATTGCATGGGAGATGAGCGATTCGACCGAATCCCAGAAAGGCTCTCCTACCCCATAAGGGACATCTGCTGCTACGCACTCGACTACGGCTCCCAAAGAGTCCCCTTCGGATGTTGCCGCCTGCAGCTCTTCGCTCCATAATTCACTATCCGTCAGCTTTTTCCCTCCTGCTCTCTCTAGGGCAGCCTCTCGGGAAACCCCTCCCAAAGCAACTATTTTAGCATCAATGGTAATCCCGTGATCGAAGTCGGACTTTTCCATTATGTCGAAAATACACTTCTTTGCCACAGTTCCGGCTGCCACAACCGGGAGGGTCAGGCGACCCGAGAAGTGTCCGCCCCCGCGAGGGTCGTTGAACTCGTCGAATCTCAAACCGGCGGTAAAATCCGCATGCCCCGGCCTCGGAGTATTTTCAAAGCTTTTGTAATCTTCGCTCTTGACATTTGTATTTTTGAAGGCAATAGTCAAGGGAGCGCCGGTCGCGCGGCCCTTATAGACTCCGCTCAAAATAATGGGCTCATCCGCCTCAATCCTTGGCGTTGTTCCTTTAGCCCCGCTCTTGCGCCGAGCAATATCTTTTCTAAGATCTTCAGCGGAAAGATCGATTCCTGGTTCGACCCCATCGATGACTATTCCTATTTCGGGCCCGTGGGACTCCCCGAAGATACTGACTCTGAATATTCTACCGAAAGAATTCATAGTATAACTGTTATATTATCGTTTCCGGACCGCCTTCAGAAGGCATTGTCAAACATTTCTATAAATTTCGGGAATGACTTTGAGACACATTCCGTATCATCAATCTCTATGGGACCGTCAGCTCCAAGAGAGGCGACTTTTAGCGCCATCACCATCCTGTGGTCCTTCCTGGAAGTATACTTGCCTCCTCTGAGGAGATTCCCGGTCATTATTCTTTGTGTCAACGACATTCCCCTTATCACCATCATATCATCCTCAACGGCAACCGGCACTCCCATCTCTGAGAGCATCTCGACGATAGCTGCAGCCCTGTCAGTTTCCTTGTGCCTCAAACGGTTGACCCCTAGAAGATGGCTTTCACCGGGACAGAAGGCCGCAAGTACAGAGACCACCGGGAAAAGGTCCGGGCAGTTATTAAGGTCCGCATCAAAAGGGCTCAGAGGTGCTTTTCTGACATGAATAGGACCTGTTGCCGGATTGCCGTCATGTGACTCTGTCTGGGACATGCTGGCACCTGCTTCAAGGAGGATATCCATAATCGAGATATCCGCCTGAAGGGAAGTCGTATCGAGACCTTCAACCTCAACACTTCCGAAAATCGCTCCGGCGACAAGGAAGGCAGCAGCTCCGGACCAGTCCCCTTCAATCCTGAAATCGGCCGCATTATAGCGCTGGCCGCCTTTAATCTTGAAGGTAACACCGCTGCAGAGAGACCAGTCCTGATTCTCCAAGAAATCCTCATCTCCCTCCATCTCGCTGCCGACTGTGACTCCGAACTTTTTAAGGACATCGAGAGTTATGAACATATATGGAATACTCCTTGGATTTTCGACATAGATTGTCGATTTCCCATCCATCAGGGGAAGGGCCGCAAGAAGGCCTGAGATGAGCTGAGAGCCCTCTTTTCCGTCAATTTCAGCCTTACCAGGGATGATCGGGCCCTTGAGGGTCAAAGGTACGAAACAATCGCTTTTCCGAGACTCCGGGATAATCCCCCTGTCGGGGGTATCGGCGGACGGAATAAGCCTGACCCCGAAAGAGGCCATTATATCATGAGCCCCCGCAAGCGGCCTTTTCAGGAGGGTCTTCTCCCCGTTTATCCTGACAGGGCCGCCGTTTACAGCCGACAATACAGGGATCATCAACCTTGTCAGGAAGCCGGATTCTCCGGTATTGATTTCACTAAGGGACAGGCACCCCGGAGTCGCACCGATCCCCTTTATGAGAAGAGTTCCCCCTTCTACAAGTTCAACTTCCGCCCCAAGAGCCTTTGCTACTGCTATTGCTGACTCGTTATCTCCGCATGGAGAATAACCCTCAAGGCGAGATGTCCCTTCGGCAAGTGCCGCTGCGATAACCGCCCTCTGGGCAAAACTCTTCGATGCGGGCATAATGAGGTCTTTACCCTCAAACCTCTTTATGAAAGCGGTCTCTGAAAAGCTCTCGATAGCAGAGGACATAGCCTCGGCTGTCCACTGGCCCGGGGCTGTCTCTTCAGAAGAAGAAAGGCTGGCATAGGTAAACGGAGAGCCGAGAGCAAGGCAATCGAGTCTTGACTTTCTTCCCGCCTCTCCCATTGCAAAGGCGACCAGGGTCGAAGCCGCTTCTCCGGCGTATTGATAAAGGTCAAGGACCCGCTCGCAATCTGACCAGGAAGTCGCCGAAACAACGATTTTGGCAATCTCTCCCCCGAAAGCGCGGCAGCGGTCATAAATGGACCTAAGAGTTGCAGAGGGAGGAGTCCCTCTGAAATCATGGCTCGAACGGATAAGTATGGTACCAAACTCCGAGCAAGCCCGGCGGATTCGCTTTCCCATGGGGGCGGGAGCCTCTATTTCAAGATCCGCATATTTTGCTCCGGCTTCGATTGCAGCGACAAGGCGCTGCTCCGAGAGAGTCTCCGCTTCGCGGCGGGAAATGCTCCTCATCATCTCATCAATCCGGCATGTTGCGATAAGTGGGACATCCGAAAATGAGAATAACTCTTGTATCTCTTCAATGGAAAGGGAGCATCTGTCGAGGCGAATTTCGGCCATTTCGACCTTTCCGCTCTCTAAAAGACTCACTATCTCGTCGAAGGACTTATGCTGTAAAGATGTACAGATCATATTTCATCAATTCGAAGAGGGACGGTCTCGACTTCACCAACTGAACGGATGAGGACGAAGTGGATTCGATCCCCCTCTGATTTCTTGTCTTTTGCCATTGCCGCCTTAAGTGCTTCCATAGGATATGGGCATTCAACAGGAAGCCCACAGAGGGAAAACTCTGCCTTGAAAGCTTCTGCAAGACCTTTTATTCCGAAAACCTTCTCAGAGAGAATGGCGGCTTTAATTATCCCCATCGCTACGGCCTCGCCATGAGTTATGTCATCTCCCCTCAGCCTCGCCTCGTGCTCGATCGCATGAGCGAAGGTATGGCCGAGATTGAGCTTTTTTCGTTCTCCGCCCTCGAACTGGTCGCGTCCGACTATTGAGGCCTTAACCTGAGCCGCCGAGAAAATAAGGTCTTGAAGGGCCTCCGGGGCAAGATTTTTCCCGCATGACCCCAGAAGAGAAACGGCCTTTTCGTAATTCCCGAGGGAGTTGTCGATAATGAATGTCTTCAGTAACTCCGCCGCCCCTGATAGGAAATCGCGCTGACTGAGAGTCCTCAGAGGCTCAGAGGAAATAAAGGTGAATTCAGGCTGCCGAATCACCCCGATCATATTTTTGAATCCGTCGAAATTGACCCCGGTCTTTCCTCCGATTGCGGCATCCACCATTGCAAGAAGGGTCGTAGGGACATTGGCATAACGGACTCCCCTTTTATAGACGGACGCAGCAAAACCCGCCATATCGGTAGTGATTCCCCCTCCAATGGAGAGGACAAGGGCCTTACGGCTCAGATCCGCATCCATCATTGAGCGGCAAATGAGCTCCACTGTCGACATCACCTTCCCTTCCTCGGTTGCTTCGACGGCCACCATTCCCTTGCAAGCGGGTATCTCAGGGATGAGACCGGCTACGTTCTCGTCATAGACGACGAAGACCTCATCATAGCCTTCCAGAATCTCCGGGAGAGCCGAAAGAGACCCTTCTCCAATGATTCTGGAGATAACGCGGCCATCTGAGACCACATCTATCGACCTTCTCTCACTCACATCTCAATATCTATTGATGCCTTGAATATCTTACCGTTGAAAAGGAAAGGAGACTCGTAGTCGTCATTGACCGGAACACCCCACTGGCGGCCTACCTGGATAGCGTTGGACCTTCCGGGGGCGTTGATCTTGGTTGAAAACTCTTTCGACCCAACGATCTCATCATCAATATAGAGACTTATCGTCGATTTCTTCCCTTTATGATCCGCTACGACCTTGACGGCACACTCGCCGGAAGGAAGAGAACGGTCGGCAAAGAGTTTCTCTCCGGTAGAAGATGCGTATACAAGCTGGCCGTCGAGGACATACAAGGCATATTCCTTCTGGGAAATAAGAACCCCTGAAGTACCCGGCTTATCAATATACACAGTCAGCGTATAAGGCCTTCCGCCGGTACCTTCAAAGAAAGGATACTCACCGAAGTCGCGGGCGCCGACAAAAATGTCATAATGAGGCCTCAGTTTAGAAGGATAGTCCGGATCGATGTTGACCTTTCCGTTTTTGAGAGGATAGATATTGTGCTTCCAGGCATAATCGTCGAACTCCTTGAGCATCTCATTAACCTTGGCAGGATACTTCGCAGCAAGATCTTTCGACTCGTTGAAATCCTTCTTGAGATTGTACAGATGAACTCCCGTATCTGGATAAATACCTACCCTGAGACCATTCACGGCCCCATTCGGGAATTGGACCTTCCAGCCATCCTTGTAGAGGGCATAGGATGAGTTGAGCTCGTAGTATTGGAAAGTCTTGCGATCCTTGACGTTATTATCTTTGGACGTTACGGCATAGGCAAAGCTGGTCCCTGAGATCTCTGTCTGGGGATAACCGTCAATCTCTTGAGGAACAAATGATTCTGTCAACTCCACTGTTGTCGGGAGAAGGTCTGTACAATGGGTATACTGGGTACGGATTCCACCCTTATCGACTATACCCTTCGGATAGAATACAATCAGGCCGTCATGGGTACCGCCTTCGTAATCAGGCCACTTCTTGTAATAGCGGAACGGGGTGTTGCATGCCTGGGCCCAACCGGCAGGATAGAAAGGCAATGTCCTCTCGTCGCCGTAGTGGTCGTATTTCTTGAGCTCTTCCTCGATGTAAGCCTTGTTCTTTTCAGGAGTAGAGTTCATCAACCCCGTACTGTCTCCTTCACCGGAAGCGCCATTATCACCGAGAACGACTATTACAAGAGTATTATCGAGCTCCCCGATTCTCCGGATGAAGTCGATTATCCTCCCGATGTGGTAATCCGCCTCGCCCATGAATCCTGCAAAGACCTCCATCTGTCTGGAGAAAAGCTTCTTTTCATCATCGCTCAGAGAGTCCCATGCAGGTACATCTTTGTTGACTATCGCCAGCTCAGTCCCCTTAGGGACCACTCCCATTTCAATCTGGCGCTTCAGGACCTTCTTCGAATACTCATCCCAACCGGAATCAAAGCAGCCATGATACTTATCTATCCACTCCTTAGTTACATGGAACGGCCTGTGAGTCGTCCCGGTCGCGAAATAGAGGAAGAACGGCTGATCCGGAGCTGCGCTCTTCTGGTCGGCGATATAGTTGATTGCCTCATCGGCAAAGCGCTCGACAACGACATGGCCGGGCTCATTGTCCGGAACCCTGTGGGTATCGCGATACAAAATAGGATGCCACTGATCCTCTCCGCCGGAAGCCGGATTGAAACCGAAATAATGGTCGAAACCTCTTGAAAGCGGCCAACGGTTGAAAGGACCCGCATTAGATGCATTATCAAACGGAGTACCGTTGTACTTGCCTACGCAGAAAGTAGCATATCCGTTTTCGCTGAGTATTTCAGCGATAGTGCCGTTTTCCATTGGCATATAGGTGTCATACCCGGGAGCTCCGTACTGGTCATCGTTGAAACGGCCTGTGTGATTGTCGTGGTGATTCCTTCCGGTAAGAAGACATGCTCTGGTGGCGGCGCTGATAGCGGCAGAGTGGTAATTATTGAATGTCAAGCCGTTCTGTGCCAAATAATCGAATGTCGTGGTCTCTACAAGACCTCCGAAAGCCGAACTTACGCCAAAACCCGTGTCATCCAGGACGATCCATACAACATTTGGCGAACCCGGTTTTGCCTTGGGATTGTGGAGCGGATAAGCCGTCTTTGTCTCACCTACCGTCCTACCGATATGACCGGTGAACTCAGGGACCGGACTATACTGGGCCTTCGCCGGCGAAGATGCCAAAAAAGCACCGCCTGCTGCCAGACCAGTAAGAATCATTGCTTTCCTATTTGCCATATTATCATGATTGGTTATAATCGTTGCAAGTTAGTAAAAATAATCCGGATTTTTGTTAACTTCGCAGAAGTTATGACTATCGGATCCATCGATCTCGGGAAGCGCCCAGTGCTGCTGGCCCCAATGGAGGACGTAACCGATGCGTCCTTTAGGATTCTGTGCAGGGAATCTGGCGCCGCTATGGTCTATACGGAGTTCATTTCCTCCGACGGACTCATTCGAGACGCCGTGAAAGCTATCGCCAAGATGAAGACATCCGATGAGGAAGCACCCATCGGGATCCAGATCTATGGCAATGATCTCGCGGCCATGGTGGATGCGGCAAAGATGGCTGACAGGGCGGCAGAAATTGCCGGTGGACACGGAGCAGACCTTGTCGATATCAACTTCGGTTGCCCGGTTTCCAAGATTGCCGGACGCGGTGCCGGAAGCGGCATGATGAAGGACCCGGACAAGATGGTCGCCATCACAAAAGCCGTTGTGGAAGCGGTAGGAAAGCCTGTTACGGTCAAGACTCGGCTCGGGTGGGACGAGAACTCGAAGATAATAGTGGAACTCGCAGAAAGGCTTCAGGATGTCGGCATTCAGGCTCTTACTATCCATGGAAGGACAAGGAGCCAGATGTATAAGGGCGAGGCCGACTGGACCCTGATCGGGGAAGTGAAGAATAACCCGAGAATGAAAATTCCTATTATCGGCAACGGAGACATAAACTCTGCTGTCAAGGCCGGGGAAGCGTTCGATCGGTACGGAGTAGACGGAATCATGGTAGGAAGGGCCTCTTTCGGCCATCCATGGATATTCCGCGAGATTCGGCATTATCTCGACACAGGAGAGGAACTGCCTCCGATGAGTGTAAGGGACAGGGTTGCGCTTGCAAAGCGCCATCTCTCCCTGTCTCTTGATCTGAAAGGTCCTGTGACCGGAGTATATGAGATGAGAAGGCATCTCAGCTGCTATTTCAAAGGCCTTCCTGAGTTTAAGGATACCAGGATTCGGCTTGTTACTGAAAAAGATCCTGAAGAGCTTGTAAGGATACTTGACTACATCGCCGACAGGTGGGGAGAGGCTGAGCTGGAGAATCCGGTCGGCGTCTATGGACTCTAAAATCTTTCTCCCCATGCGTTACAAATATCTCATACAGACAATTCTGTCGCTTTTTATCATAGCGACTCTGCCGGAGGTATCCTACGCACAAACCGACACGTCTGCAACTCTTCGATTCAAGGTTGAAGGAAAGGTTGTAGACAGAGTTTCGGGAAAGGCTTTGGAAGGGGTTGACGTTTCCGCCCCGAATGAAGGATACTACACCGTGACTAATACAGACGGGAATTTTTCTTTGAAGTCCGACAAGACTATATCCCGTTTGACATTCTCTTTCCCCGGATATTTCTCTTCTACTGTAACCCCCGACGGAAAGAAGATTTCCATAAGGCTCTCTCCGGTAAAAAACCTTCTGGATGAGGCCGTAGTAATAAGCGGCGATCCCAGAAGTATCATGGAAGAAGCTATCTCCAGGATAGAATCCAACTACCCTTCCTCCACCGAGCAGTTCGACTGCTTCTACAGGGAGACGGTCAAAAAAAGGCAAAGATACATTGACATTTCCGAAGCTGTCACGGTAATGAGAAAAACTCCGTATATGCTGAGAGATGTATTCAGGGACGCCGTTGTCGTTAAAGTAGGCAGGCGGCTCATAAGCCCCAAGGCCTCAGACACCCTAGGCGTAAAAGTGGTAGGAGGACCCGTTCAGGGGGTTCTTCTCGACATTGTTAAAAGCGCGGATATGCTTCTGGACCCGAATGAACTGGACCGTTATCGCATGACGATGCTCCAGTCTCAGGAGATCGACGGGAGGATGAATTTCGTAATTGAGCTTTCCCCATGGATCAATGACAGGCCATACCCGCTTTACAACGGCATTGTCTATATCGATAGGGAAACCTTTGCCTTCAGCAGATTTGAACTCTCTCTCGATATGTCGGATAAAGACAAGGCCACACGCGCAATGCTCGTCAAGAAGCCTCTAGGGCTGAGATTCAACCCGAAAGAACTATCTCTTACCATAAGTTATGCCCCTGACCCCGAGGATGGAAAAATGAGGATAAGGTACGTCAGGACCGCTTTCGAGTTCAGATGCGATTGGAAAAAGAAGCTTTTCGCCACCAATTTTACGGCTGTCAACGAAATGGTGGTGACACACAAACAGGCCCCAGGGACGCCTTTTTCGAGAAGAGAATCATTCCCGGATCATGCTTCCCTCTCGGATAGGATTGGAAAACTGAAGAATCCTGATTTTTGGAAAGATTATAACATAATTGAACCCTCCGAGAGCCTCGAAAAGGCCATCGGAAAGCTTAAAAAAGCAGAATAGAATGAAAAGAAGGGACTTTTTGAAAAGCACCGCGGTGATCGCCGCCGCCGCTAGCACCCCTCAGGTGCTGAAGGCATCCACACTTATCAAGAGTGAAGAAAATGAAAAGAAAGAAGAGGCCGGAGGTCCGCTTATCATATCGGCCCCGATGCTCCAAAACTATGCAGAATCTTCTATCGGTGTCGCCTTCGCCGTCAGCGCCCTTGCCAACGGATATGTCCTCTACGGAGAAAAAAGCGACCTTAGCGATGCGAAAAAAGTCAAATGCGGAGGATACAGGCTTACTGATATCAGCGACAGGGTCATTCAGGTCCGCCTGACCGGCCTGAAGAGTGCAACCAAATATTACTATAAGATTGGCGCCGACAGGATAGAGTACGGCGGCGGCTATAAGATGAAAATCCTCTCCAACGAAGAAGATCCGAGAATCTATAGTTTCACCACAGCCGGAAAGAAGGCTGAAGGCCATTTCTGCGTAATCAACGATACCCATGTCAAATGGGGACCGTTCGGCAGGGCAATTGAAAAAATTGCCGAGTTATCCCCTTCCTGCGTTATTTGGAACGGAGATGCCAGTAACACGGAGGAGACAATCGAAGCCCAGATGAGGATATTCCTCACTCCGAAAATTGACCGTAAAGACTATGCCGCCGAGACTCCATATCTTTTCTGCCCGGGCAATCATGACTCTCGAGGATGGGCCAACCGTCACCTCGAAAAGGTCTGGATGTACCGTCAGCCGGAGGAAAGGGACTCCCGAGACTGGGACCTTGGAAGGAACTTTGCCGTCAGGATGGGAGATATCGCCATGATCGGCCTCGACACAGCGGAGGATAAGCTTGACACTAACCCGCGCTTTGCCGGCCTTTTCAATAGTGGTGCTTATAGGGAAGCCCAGGTAGCTTGGCTTGCAGATGCCCTGAAAAAGAAAGAAATCGCTTCTGCACCGCACCTGGTGGCCTTCTGCCATATTCCTCTTTTCGACCCCGATCCTAAAGCCAATCCCGGGGACATAGCCCCTGACGACACTGACCCCTTCTACCATACCGACTACGCCGCTTGGCAGCGGACCTGCGCCCGCCTCTGGTGCCCTCTCCTCGAAAAAGCAGGCTGCAGCCTGATTATCACCGCGCACCAGCATCGCTACCGTTTTGATGCTCCCGATTCTGACCGCCCCTGGGCGCAGATAGTCGGAGGAGGGCCGAATCTCGGGGTGGCAGGTAAAGGAGATAAACGCCATGAAGATTCCGGTTTATTCCCGACTGTCATAGAAGGGCTGGTCGAAGAAGGCGGCAAACTTAAAATAAATGTCCACAACCTCCTTACCGGGAAGATCATGGACACATTCACATTCTCACCAAGAAAGAGGCGGAGGAAATAGAATCACATTAACAAAAGGTTCGTATAGTCATAGTCAGGAGGATTATCATCAGATGTTCCCATGGCTATTGATTGAATTATTCCGTTACTAACATAAAAAAACAAAAACTGAAACTCATCCAAAAACACGCCATACTCTTTAGTTTCGCCCATCGATGTCAGTAAACGAAATGCATTACTGTCTTTATTTCTTCCATACTTGGTATGGACAAAATCATAATTCTCCATTTTGGAAATAGGATCACCGACCTTTACTCCTCCGGAGATATAATCCGAAAGAACACAATAATTAGGAGAATTTGTATTGAAGCCAATAAGAGAATAATTTTTATCGTCCAAGACAATGCGAGCATTAAAAGAGCAAACCCCTTCTATATATTCCTCATCACCAAGAATCAAACAGTCAGGATAAAGATTATCCTCCCACTGCTCTGGCGGGTTTCCAAGTAATGCAGAAATGGCTTCTGGGCCTACTTTATTGAATTGCTTGATGTCAATCTGGGCAGACATCGTAGTCGATATTGTAATAAATACAATAAAAAAGAGAGTTATTTTCTTCATTGCTTTTTAATATACCCTATCCTGTATCAACAAAAATACTAGCTATCAAGCACGGCCAATTTGGCTGAAAAGACTTTTTCTTTGCTTAAGACACAATAACGGCAACTAGCATATAAAGAAAAGGCACCTGCAGTTGTTGCTATAAAAGCGGCATAAAGAGTCCTCCGACGACGGAGCGGGCTTTCATCGCCTGCCATTTCGGTTTGTCTGTCCAGACCCAGTCGCCCATAGGGACACGGTCCGGGGTCTCGTTCTCGAACCTCCAGACGGGCTCCACCAGGGCCTCGAATGTCTCGGGGTCTTTAGCCATAGAGGCGGACCACAGAATCCAATCGATCTTGGTATACTCTTTCCTGCTATCGAGAGGAAGTCCGTATTCATTCTGAACCTTCAGATAATAAGATAGCTCAGTCTCTCGGACAGAATCAGGGAAGATATTGAGATTCAGCACCTTATCCCAAGCGAGGTTGTATTTCTGGCTCCATGTGGCGGGACTGTCGAAAGTAAGGAGATAGTGATCCGTTTCGAACGCATCTTCCTGCCATTTCTCTGCCATGTCTTTAGCCATTGCCAGATATTTCTTCGCAATGTCCTTATGCCCCAGCAGAAGAGCTGTCTTGCCATACGCTGCAATGGCCAGGATAGCCTTTGCCGAGAGGTTGACATTATGGGCAAGCCTTCCGGCGAAATCATCAGTACAAAGCTGATTGTCAGGATTATAACCAAATTGCGACAGGTATTCCGCCCAGGTACTCAGGGTCTCCCAGTGCTTAGCCGCATAGTCCCGGTCACCTCCAAGGATAGCGACTGCTCCCGTGAGGATAAGCATGTTGCCGGCTTCTTCGACAGGCATGTCGTAAGGGTAGGTCTGACCATTTGCAATGGGATACGTCCCGACATCATGGGCAGGGAAAGGCTTTGTCCATCGGCCGCTTTCCGAATACTCGAAAATATGGTTGAGAAGGCCTTTGGCAAGCTCGGGATTGTATTTTAAGAAAAGAGGGGCAGACGGATAGGTAACATCCACTGTCCCTATTGATCCATTGCTATTATTCTCCTTTGAGAACCATAGGACCTCGCCGGAAGGAGACTGGACCAGCTTATGAGCTGTCACCGCCTGCCTGTAGGCGACTGCGCAAAGATCGGCATAATGGACCCCTCCCCTCTTTATCGCTTCCTTGCGGAGAGTCTTGTCAAACTCCTCGGAACGGGAGAGAAGCGCCTGATAATCAGCAGATGCCGCTTCGAATTGCTTTTCGATAGAGGAGAAACTGTCACGGTTCCACCATGGTCTCAGCCATGTCCCGAAATAATCTATCGAATAGATATCGTCATATCCGACCATCACCATGTCTGCAGCCTCGGAGACCTTGCCAAAATCGCGGCGGAAGGCCATATAGTCACGATATTCAGCCCTATTCCATGATGTAGGAGCTGTAAGATAGGCATAGCCCCAGTTTATCCTGACATCATCCCCTTTCTTGCCAAGGACATTCTGCTCTTCTGTCCCGACAAGTTGGTATGAAAGCCCATTCTTCTCATAAGAATTGCGCCACACCGGCTCCTCCGGACTGTCTACGCACCAAAGAGGCGACTCACCGACAAGAAGCGAAACCTCGTGCGCAGCACCGTCTGTCGATGAAATCGAAAAGCTCATATAATTGACCGGCCTCGACAGAAGGTCGAGATCTTCCATGAAAAGAGGTGCCGTAAAGCGGGCGGAAAGCTCAATCGGGCCGGCCTCAAACGAATAATACGTATTCATAGCCTGCACCTCTGCAGAGAGCTGGGTCGCCGCCTGATTATAAAGAGAGTCTACTCCCATGAAACGATAATCCACCCCGTCCACTGTAACTACCCCGAGAAGAGGAAAAGGCTTTCCTGTCCAGTGCTCGGTAGCCGAGTCATAAAGATGGTCTGCCGGGGACCAGGCGTTGGTATAGGGATCAATGGTGACAAGTGGATATGATGAGGGCCTAAGCTCATTTTTAGGGAGTTCCGAAGAGCATCCGGCTATAATGAGAAGAAACGGGAGAAGATATCTATTCTTCATAAAGCAGGTATGGTTTTCTTTGAATCTTAAAGGCTTCGACATCGTCTTCCCATCTGGAGCGGATTTCCTCCACGGAAGCTCCTATGTCAATCATTTTCCTCACATAATTCCGACCTGTCAAGAGATTGAAAAAGCGGGTACGGAAGAAGTCATCCCCCATTTTCAAGTTGCGGCATGCCTCAACAATATAGGTAAGGTCAAACCCGCGGGAGATAATCTCATCATCGGACATTCCTCGAAGATCCCGGCCAAAGCATTTCTGCCCGAGAAGAGGTGGATTCTGCGCTCCCGGGACGCTCTCCGGAGTAAAGGAAAAATCATATCCCTTCATGTCGGGATGGCCGAAAATCTCAAATGGGCTATCTGTCCCCCTGCCTAAAGAGACAACCGATCCCTCAAAGAGACAAGTCGACGGATAAAGATATATCGCCTTCATGTCCTTTAGGTTCGGAGATGGCGCAAGAATAAGGCTATACCTTGTCTGGTGGGTATAATTAAGACATGGAATGACAGTGAGATCACACCTCAGATCAGGGGCGTTTTCATCATTCCACCGGTCTGCAAGCCAACCTTCGCCATTCATCATAAGGGCGAGTTCCCCGAGGGTCATCCCGTGGACTACCGGTATCGGAAGATAGCCGACGCCCGAGCGATAGGTCATATCCAGTATCGGTCCATCCACGTACATGCCGTTGGGATTTGGCCGGTCAAGAACAACCACCTTCTTTCCATGAAGGGCGCATGCCCTTATCATGTGGTACATGGTGACGTAGTAGGTATAGAACCGAAGACCGACATCCTGGATATCGACAACAAGGATATCGAACTGATTCATAGCTTCTTCCGAGGGAGAATGGCCACCGCCTCCATAAAGGGAAAGAATAGGTACTCCGGTAGCTTCATCCACCGAGCTCTCGACCTTAGCTCCAGCATCCGCCTTGCCCCTGAATCCATGCTCCGGAGAAAAAATTGCAGTCACATCAACCCCCTGCTCCAAAAGAGCATCGAGAATGTGAGGTCCTGTTACCGGCTCCCCAAAAGGCACCAGAGAACGATCCCCTCTACCTTTCCACCTCTCGTCGATGCCTCCGGAGATGACTTTGTCTCCGACAATGCCTGTCTGATTACTTAATAGAGCTACCCTCTGACCTTTTAGCAGCGGGAGATATTCATCCGGCCGGTTGTCGCCAAGGATAACGCCCGGAGCACTCGAGGCACATGAAGACAGGACGACAAAAGCCGCCGCCATAAATATTACAAACCTTCTCATAGCCATATATCATTACTGAATGCGCGCGGGCGCTTCATGGTTTCCGTCCTGACAATATTACCCTCGGCATCACGAACAATAACAGTGATCGGCCGACGGGAGGTTTTTGCTTTTGCCCGGAACATATGATAAGACACTTTTTTCTTGTGGCTGACGAAGATTTCCGACTCTTCTTCGTCCCTCCACTGGGGAGCGAAACTTACGGCAAAGAGAGGATCCTCGTCTGATACTTTCTCTACTTCGAGCGACTTGCCCTTTTCCTGTATCTCTACCGTCTGTCCGGGCTCGATGCCCCAGTAATTGACATATACCCAATTACTTCCGCCTAGAGAAGAATAGTCTGTCCGCTCTCCGTATTCTTCGATTTCAGCGCGCACGGAAGGAGTCGAGGCATAATACTTTGCAACCTCATTCATATCATAAATCCTCATCACCTTGTCTCCGTACCGCTCGGTCCTCCATTCATAACGGGCATCGCCTCCGCTGTAGCGGCCGATAACAACCCCTGCGTTCTCTCCATCACTGCAGATGAGAGGATCTGTCTTTGTAGTCCACATGCTTCCAGAAAGAGCCGGAAGCATGGTCTGGCGCATATGAGGATAATCCTTGCCTTCCGGGCGGTTCATCCTATGGACATGGCCGGAAAAGATGTCAACCACCCCGAAACGTGCAAACATCTTATCCAGCTTCTCCGCCTGTCCGGGGATATTATGGAAGCTGCCTTTAGAGTCGCGGAGAATCGGGCAATGGGTGCAGATTATCACCTTCGCCCCGTCCGGAAGGTCGGCAAGATCCGCCTTCAGAAAAGCCATCTCGTCAGGAGTAAAGCCTCTGTCATAATTGCGGGCGCCCTTGACTCCGGGAGCCTTTTTGCCCTCTCCGGGAGTATTTACATAGATAATATTGTCCATCATTATCCAGTGCTCGGCGCCGATGTTCATGGAATAATAGGTAGGGCCCATTACATCCCGATAGATATGCTCGGCACGGAAATCAGTATTCTCGCCGGTAATTCCGGGATCGTTGTCATGATTGCCGGGGATGCTGTACATCATTGTCGGATAGCCCGCATCGAGGAAGGTCTTGTAACCGTCGGCAAGGCCATAATTATACTTTCCCCAGAACAATTCGTGGGTAAAGTCTCCGAGATTGACAGTATAGACAGGTCCCTCCGTCTTAAGCGAATCCACCTTTGTCCTGATGAATGGCATCGTAACATCCCTGAAAATATCGAGATCATGCCTCATAGGGTCATTAGAGAGATGGACGTCGGTGATGAAAATCATCGAATAATTGCTCTGATCTACAGCTTTAAGCTCGAAATCATTCTCTTCCGTCTCATATAGCTTTCCTTTCAAAGGACGGTAGAAATCTCCCTGGAGACCGTCCTTTGATACCGGCTCATACCCGGAAGGGGCGATAATGAAAACGAAGCCCTGGCGCTTATCTGTGTACATGGAATAGTATCCGTTTGCGTCTGTTTTCACTATCTGGACGCCATCGGAAACCTGAACCCCTTTAATAGGCTTGCCCTCACAGCGAACATATCCCTTGACATTCTGTGGGGCTCCTGCCTCAAGATGAGCGATAGCCGCCTTGTAGATCGGGGTATAATGGTCCCTAAACTCCTCCCAGTCGTAAAAATGAGGGGCGACGGGAGTAAGAGGCAGGTCGACATGTTTTTCAAGGTAGAGAGGCTTGAAAATGACTTTTCCCGCCTTGTTGCGATAGAAAATAAGCTGGAGGCCGGCTGCCATAGGGACATTGTGGACCTGCCAGATGTTTTTTACCTCGTCCGGTTCGACATATTCATGCCATGTGCCTATATCGAGGGTCGTCATCAAGGCCATCAGGCAACCGTCATGTCCGAAACGGAGACGCCCTTGTACCTCGCCTGAAGCTATATCTTTTGAAGCCTTTTCAATGATATCCTGAAGCATATAGCCGCCTAGTTCCCAACCATGGTCGAAATTATAGCGGTCGGGACCCTTCTCTCCATAATAACCGTAATTATCCGTCTCCCAAAGACCGAAAAGGTCGTCGTCGGTGAAAATGTCGTAAAAACGCTCATCCAAAGGGGTATTCTGCATGTCGACGGCGAGATAGAAAAAGTCCCAGATAAGATCCGAAGGTTTGAATCCGGTTTTCATAGGATCAACGAAAATCCTTCCCATAACCTCCTTGCTGTCAACATGACGGTCGAGCATCTCGCGAAATTCTTTCCTCCATGCTGAATTCTCTTGACGGACCTCATCCCAGAACCATCTATCCACCTTGGGGCTATCGGAGGAATGAGGATTGAGGAAATGCTTATCCGCCTTGGAAGCATACTCGGTAATTTCCATCTTCCGGTTATGCTCCCTCATTCCTTCGAGAAAATAGGTCATGCTCTGGATAGTACGGGGAACATCGGTGGAATGGGCAATGACCCTGGAACTCCCCTTAAAAACCTCCGGATAGTTGCGGTAGAGGCGGTCTCCGAGCTCTTTGTGCTGCTTCTTTCCAGAGGGCGTAAGCTCTCCTGCCTTGTTTTTCAAAAAAGGATATATCCCCTCGAAGCGGTCGTGAATCTCTTTGCCAAAAGGAGTCAGATTCCCGCTCTCATAAGCCTCAGTAAGGGATTTATGGACATGGTCATACTGCTTTTCGCTGAGAATGTAGCGGGCCCCGTGCCTAGTATATGTCGAAACATAGAAGGGCTTAAAGCCCTTCGGAGCTTCGCACATGTCACGGTCTGAGAAATCGTTGAAAAAATAGACTCCCCCGTATTTATTGGGGTTTGCCCTGAGCTCGGCACGGACTTCTTCTGTCGTCATTCGCTGCTGCGCACCAAGAGAAACTGCGCCAAGGGCGGTTGCTATTAGAATTAGTACTTTTTTTACCATTATATCGGAATGCATTACGAACGGATTGTCAATCGGCCTTAAAGGTAGTTATTTTTTCTGATTTCTCCTTCCGTGCAATGAGTCTATTTCATTGTACGATATAAATGAACAAGTGCGCCCGGCTCTTAAGCAGGACGCACTTGCATGCATTTTCCCGTAATAATAGAAAAACTTACCTCAATCCTTTTTGTCCTAGGTATGCATCCACAAACTCGACAAAATCAGTCTGGATAAAGTCTGTTTCTGAATCTATGAACGCATCAAGCATCCTGTAATTCCCACTCAGAATCTGCTTGTCAAAGGTAAGGAGATTGGAATATGAAAGGAATCCAAGAGCCCTGATCTGCCTTCCTATTTCAGGATTCTTTCCGGTATACAGATCATACCCATACTGGAACAACAATGCTCCTGGAAGACCGGTATATTTAGAAATATCTGAAGCTGAGGAAATATAGGGATGAACGGCGATTCCAGAATCCTTATATTGGCATTCCGTTGCAAAGGAAACATCACTTCCGGTATATATCATCACTTGACCTTCCATTCCGCATTCCTTGATTATTCTGACAAGTTTTGCAGCCGAGGCGTCCTTCACGTCAAGATTGATATAAATCCGGTCTTTGCAAGCAAGGAGAGCTTCCTTCAAAGTAGGGACCTTAACGGTCTTGCCGTCTTCACCGACATAGGCCTTTGATCCCTTCTTCATGTCAAATTTCATGAGCTCCTCATAGGTATAATCTATGAGATTCCCTGTCCCGGTAGTGGAGTCGTCAATGGTCGAGTTGTGCATAAGCACCAGGACATTGTCCTTTGTAGGGCGAATATCCAGTTCCACCATATCGGCGCCGAACTTAATTGCGCTCTCTATTCCGGGAATGGAGTTGTCCGGAATATTATGCTGAAAACCATAATAGGTGTTGGCCCTGTGCGCAACTATGAACACTTTGTCCCGCGGCTTCCCCTCTTTCTGCTTCTCTATCTGGGCATTGAACAGCCCCATTAATGTTGGCCGGGGTTCTTCCGGTGGAGTTACCGGATTATCTTCTCCAGCACCTCCGCCCTTGCACGAAGCAAGGACGGAGAGGCATATAATAAACGATACAAACAGTTGTTTTCTCATTTCCAACTATTTCTGTCGTGATGTATGGCGTCTGTTCTGTCCCATCATAGGCCAAGGTGAAACCGTTGACGGGCCCTTGCAATAATCCACGCCGATTGCAGCGAGACCTCCGAGGACACGATCCTCATTCTCGGTAAACTGAATATAAACAGTTCCGTCATCACCAATGACAAGGCCGCTCCATACCTTGGCGCCTTCCGGCTGGAGGCTGCTGAACGCGTCCTTATAACGGGCATCACCCTTGATAAGCTCGGTAAGGTTTTTCTTTACAAGCAGTTCAGGCTGTCCGTTTTTCAGTTTAATGACATAGTAATTGCCTGATTCGGTTGCAAAGTGGACGTTTCCATCATTGTCAATCGCAGCAGCTCCTGCAACATTTTCACCTATACGGAAATGAGAAACCATGGTGCCCTTGACGGGGTCTACAATGGCAATACCACCGTTGTCTTGTCCAAGAGTGTATTTGAGGGAAGCCACAATAAGGTTATCCTCTGTAACGACTACACCACCCTGATCCTGAGTATTGCATTCATCAATGTACACCTGGGCGATATCCTCACCAGTTGTTGCGTCAAGGACAAATACTCGTGTCCTTCCTGCAGGGTCTGACTGGTCTGTGCAGGTTCCGCTAAGAGCCGTCTTCCCATTCACAGTAAAGACTGCCAAAGTGGAATTGACAAATGTCTTGGGATTGGTTGAAGCACCGCTGGAATATCCGGTCTGCCATGCCCACTTAACGCCGTCTCCTGCGGTATCAAGGTCGCTCTGCTTCGCTCCGAAGATGCCATACATACCACCAGACCAGTTGACATAACCGTTCTTTGTGATGACGGTACCAGCACGAGCTCCTCCGGCAGGGCCGGCGCCGCTCTCATTCTTAAGATAGTTAACTCTCTTACCATCAGCTTTTGACACGGAAACAATACTTCCTGTAGTTCCGCAATTACCAACATACACGTTCTTGTCACCGATTGCTGCAGTTACGCCCTGAAGAGACGGTGCGGGAGTTGCATTATTAGCATAGAAGTCTTTGAAACGCCACTTGACTGAACCATCGGGATTGAATGCGACAAGTACGCCGTCGCCATTGGTTGATCCTGCCGGGACGAAGACAGTACCGTCGGTGTCAATTGAAGGGGTTCCGTAAATCAGGGTCTTCTCCGGGATATTGGGGATGATTTCCTTCTCCCAGACTTTAGCTCCATCTTTCGAGAACTTATAGAGCGTATTAGAATTTCTTGTCAGGGTATAAACACTCCCGTCATCGGCTACCGCAGGGGTCGTCATGGATGTGTACCCTTTAAGTTGACCGACCCACTTCAGGGTAACCTCGCCTGTTGCTGCAATTTCAGCAGCATTTACAACAAGGTTCTTTGTCCTTTCTGCCGTAGTACCTGCGGCATCAGTAACCTTAAGCACAAGCCTGTAGGTTCCATTAGTCTGTGGTGTCCAAGTTGCGGGAGAACCCTGAAGAGTTGTCTCATCGCCTACTCTCCACTCATAGGTATAAGGAGTCTTTCCTCCGGAAACGGAAGCTGTGAACTCCACTTCCTCAAGTGCATTGCACGGATTTGACGAAATGGTGAAATCGATAACAAGAGGAGCAGTATCTCCACCATTGTCCTTGCAGGAAAACAGTGCAAGAGACAGAATCGCAAGAGCGAAAATTTTTGTTTTCTTCATATCATAATTGGTTTTATAGTGTTTTTATATCAGTCTGAATATCCATTATTCTGGGGATAGACATCCTTCCCGGCAATATCCCTTTCCTTCTGGGGGATTGGCCAGTATAGGAGGAAATCCCTTCCATTCCACGTATCATAGAGATCCGTTCTACCCGTGCGCTTGATATCGAACCAGCGCCTACCCTCTCCAAAGAATTCACGGTTGTTTTCATCAAGGATAAGATTTTGATACTCTTTTTCTCCCATTGATGAAGGTAGTGTTACTGAAGAGTAGCGATGCTCCATGAATTCCTTAAGCACCTTGAGGCCAGACTCGGGACCGAGAGCCTCAGCCCTGATAAGGTAGGCATCAGCCAGGCGGAACATCACGAGGGGCGAATTGGAGGCCTTTGCATTAACAATAAACTGATTCATCCCCGTACCTCCGTTTGGAAACTTAATAAGCCTGGTGGCATCTGCCTCAGAGAAAGTCGCCTCCTTTCGGATATCTCCCGAGTGGAAAGGCGTATCCTGATAGAGCGATCCGTAATATTTCGGTGCCGGAGAATAGTTCCATGATCCATCAACATCATTCACGCTGTCATAAATCAAGTTATATCCGGTACTCCTGATATTTGCAAGAGCAAGGACGATCTCCTGATTCTCTGTCCCATAGATGAACATCTTCGCAAAATCCTCCGCAGTATTATTGAGGACGTGACGGGATTTTATCACCTCCTCGGCAAGGGATGCGGCATCCGAATTCCTTCCCCTCCAAAGGTATACCCGCGCAAGTAAGAGCTTGGCCGCGTCTTTACCAGGATAATAGATGGAATAATGTTCAGGAAGGACGTTTATAGCCTCCTGCAGGTCCGTTATTATAAACGCCCAAACATCCTCTTCTTTGGAAAAAGGAACCACATCCATGGTAGGAGACTTCAAGATAGGGACTCCGCCAAAGCGGATAACAAGGTTATAATAAATCCATGCCCGGAAAAAATAAGCGTTTCCAAGAGCCTCTTTCGCCTTTACTCCATCAATCCCCGATGAGCGTCTGAGAAGCTCATTTACCTCATTGAGTGTTGTAAAAAGGGTTCTCCAGTCCGAAAGAGCAATCGACGAGGCGGCACTTTGTGTCTCCGCATGGACATCTGCGACATCAAATCCGGGACCTGAAGTAAAATTCTCAGAGAGCCAGTCTCCACGGTACCAGATCGATTTAACCACGGATTCCATTTTATATCGCATTCCGTTGCAGAGCTTCCCTATATCTTCCTGGCTGAGGGTTTCCGCCTTGATATAATTCTTCGGGGCGATATCATCGATCATGCTTGAACAAGCGCTGGCGGCAATTGCAGCGGCAAAAACTAATAACAGCTTTTTCATTTTCTTTCCCCCTTAAAATTTAATGTCAAGACCAAACAGGAAAGACCTCATCATCGGCTCGTAACCGAAATCCGTTGCATAAGTCGCAGAGGCCGGTCCGGCAGACATGGACGCCTCCGGATCATATCCCTCATGTTTTGTAAAAGTGTAAGCGTTATCAACCGTAGCATATATCCTAAGGCCGGAGACATGAGCCTTTTCGAGCCACCTGCCAGGGAAATTATATGCCAGGGTTATGTTCTTTATCCTAAAGTATGAAGCATCCTCCAGATAGCGGGTTGAAGTAAGGATGTTATAATCGTAATCCCAGCCTGTATGCAAGCCTGTTATCACAGGACGGGGCATGCTGTTCGAGGTTCCGGGGCCTCTCCAATACTCCGTAGCAGCCTTTTTACTGACATTATAGTATTGAACTACACTCTTTCCTTTGTCCGTAGTCACACTTCCCGATGACAGGCCGAGGCTTTCCGTTCCCTCCATTCCGCAGCCTTTCCAAGCCGAGAAAACCTTTCCTCCGACAGAGTACTGGCAGAAAACATTAAGTTCCAGTCCCTTCCAAGATAAATTGGACGTCACACCTCCAAAGAAATCAGGAGTAGCCTTTCCGCAATAAACCCTGTCATTATCATCAATGTCACCATTGTTGTCAAGGTCATAATATTTGACATCACCTGCCCTTACACCCTTGGCATAGAGTTTTTCAGGAACATCTGAGTCATATTGGTATATTCCGTCCATCCTGAGCATATACCATGCGCTTACCGGTTTACCCACAATAAGAGCGTGCTTATTTCCTCCGTATAGTTTTGCATTCTCTACAATTATGATCGGAGTTTTGTCCAAAAGGCTCAACAGGCGATTCCTTGACCAAGAGAAGTTCCCGGAAAGATCCCATTTTACCGGGCCGTCGAAGATCCGCCCACCAAGGGTAGCCTCAACACCAAAATTGTCCATGGTTCCGATATTCGACGTAAGCGAAGTATAACCAGTAGTCGATACAACAGGACGCGGATAGAGCAGTCCTTCAGTCACTGAATAGAAGACATCTGTACCGAGATTCATCCTTCCGGAAAAGAACTCGACATCAGCTCCGAAATCGAACTTGGAAGCCTTTTCCCACCGGATATTCTGGGCCGTCTGGGTGATCCTCATACCGGAAGAACCGTTATAGGGAGAGCCGGCGGCAACCAAGGACATGGCTGCCCAGTTGCTGATTCCGTTCATACTTCCCGTCTGTCCGGCACTGGCGCGCAATTTAAGCTCTGTCGCCACTGGATTAACAGGGAAGAACTTTTCGTTCGAGACAATCCATGCAAGAGACCCTGCAGGGAAAAAGCCATACCTGTTGTCTTCCGGGAACCGGGAAGATCCATCAGCACGGAAAGAAAGGTTCAGGATATACCTGTCAGCCCAGTTCAATGCCATGCGGGAGAACCAAGACTCCAAAGCATAGGCATTATAGCCTATCGATCCAGGATAAATAGACGTTCCTGCAGTAATGAGATTGAAGCTTGATGACGGGAAAGCCTCGTTGGTATAATTGTCGGACTTTGCTCCGAAAGTCTCATACTCATATTTTTCGAACGAATGTCCGCCAAGTATTGAGAACGTCAGTTCAGACCACTTGTTGTCATACTGGACAATATTGTCAAAGACATACCTGAACGAATTGTCTTTCTGCTCGGATAGGGCGGCCCAGCCATCCTTGTAACCTCTCTCTAGGTTATTCTCAGTAAGCTTCTTTATGGTCTTATCGTAAATACTGTATCCGCTGAGTGACGGAGTGTACTTGAACCCCTTGAAAGGTTTGAACACGGCGCTTACGGTGCCCTGAAGCTGGTATTTGTTGACATAATAGTCTTCCTCGGCAATTATCATCACCGGATTATGACGGGCAAGTCCACCTGAAGACATTACCCTCCATGAATTATCTTCATAGACGGGAGTATACCAAGGTTGCTCCTCACGGGCTGCCCTTAGAATCTTCAAAGATCCGTCAGTTTCCTCAACCATATCATATCGGCCATAGGCGATAGATGTATTAATGTTCATCTCAAGCCATTTGGTGATATCATGAGAAAGTTTCACTCGGCCGGTAACCTTCTTGAAACCCGTGGTATTGAGATAGCCCTGCTCATTTTCATATCCCACAGAGGAGTAGAAACGTGTCTTGGCATCTCCACCACTCACACTTACGGAAGCTCCGCTCCTGAGAGCGATCTTTCTTGAGACTGCCGCCATCCAATCGAAGTCAGCAGGATTCTCGGGGACATACAGAGTTTCAAGGGCGTTTTGCTGGGCATTGTAGTTGTCTACAGCAACGCCCATGACATTTGTGTATTCCGCCGTATTGGCCATGATGATATCGTGCGAAACCATCGCTCCGCCTCCATATATTCCAGCCTGTACCCTTGTATTGCCTTTATGGCCAGACTTTGTGGTTATGAGAATGACACCCGAATTCGCCCTTGATCCATATATTGCCGTTGCGGAAGCATCCTTCAACACTTCCATACTTTCGATGTCGTTTGCATTGACATTCGGATAGCTTTCAGCGGGGATTCCATCGACAACATATAATGGCGAGGAGTTTCCGGAAATTGAACTTACACCACGAATTATGACTCTTGGCGCCGTACCCGGGATTCCGGACGATGAAGAGACGCTCATTCCCGTCACCCTGCCCTGCAAAGCCTTTACAGGATCAATGTCCGCACCTTTCTCTATTTCATCCAGCGAAACCGAGGCGATTGAAGAACTGACAAGACGCTTGGAAGTGCTTCCATAACCAACGACCATCACGGCATCAAGACTTTCAACTTTCTGCCTCAACACAACGTTGATTACGTTTCTTCCGGCAACTTCTTCAACAATCGTATGGCTGCCGATATAGGAGAACTCCAGAGTGCCGTTCTTGGGGACACTTACTGAGTAGTTACCGTCAAGGTCAGTCGTGACTGCCTTAGTCGACACCTTGCCAGGAACTACGATGCAACCGATAAGAGGCTCCCCTGCTGGATCGGTAACCCGTCCGCGGACAACGTGCTGAGGCACTTGCACAACAGGGGGTGCAGCCACTGCGGTTTCCTTTTCCAATGGCTTTTCCGCCTTGTAAACCTGGACTGTCTGGCCGTCAACAGTGAAGGTGACCTTCTGCCCTGATAATACCTGGGAAAGGATTGTATTGATGTCCGCATCCTTTACCGAAACGGAAACCTTCCTGTCAAGGTCAATCTCATTCGTCTTTATGACAAAGGAGAAGCCCAACTCTCGCTGCAGGGTTTCGATTACCTCCCTCACAGGAACATCCTTCAAGTCAAGGGACAGATTCTGAGCATGGACCGCGACTGATACAAGAAGCAGCAGAGCGGAAAGAAAAAGGTATTTCTTCATTCTGTCATTATTTGTTAGAGAGATAATAAACATTCTCTTTCTTCTTGATATTCATGTGGTTCTGAATATTGAGAGAAGAAAGAATTTCATTCAAACCCTCACCATTTATGAATGACGCGTAGAAGCGCTCATCGGCAAGGGAGGCATCTTCAATAATAATAGAAGAGCCGAATTTCCGCTCAAGGCTTCTGGCGATATCATCAAGCCTCCGGCCAGGAAACTGTAAGCCGTCGCGGTGAACATTTGCAAGGTAAGCATCCGTTGAAAACCGTTGTTTATCAATGCTTCCGGTTGCCCTTTCATAGCGAGCCATGTCTCCGGTACGCATCCTGATCGTATGCACGGAATCCTTACCATCTATTTTCATTTCAACTGAGCCGTCAACGAGGGCCAGTTCGCATTCGGAATCTCCCAAATAAGATGAGAAATTGAATTCGGTTCCAAAAACAGTAACGGTTATGTCATCCGAATGGATCTCAAAGGGATATCCGTCAATATGGGTGATATCGGCATAGGCCTCTCCCTCAAGAAACACCTTTCTAACATCTCCGCTGAAAGAAGAAGGATAAACAAGCCGGCTCCCCGGAGCAAGCTTCAAAGTTGAACCATCTGAAAGGGTTACACTCCTGCTCTGGCCGGTGAGAGTATATACTTCGCTCCATTCCACAGCTTTTTCTTTGTGGGAAACAGTCACGGCAAGGGCAACGGCAAGCGGTATCAGCAATATTGCAGCAACTCTTTCCATTTGGCGGAACCATTTGTGAATGGTAGCTTTCCGGACTGTTTTCTGTTCCTTCTGAAGCCTATTCTTGAAAGTTTCAAACCCTTCGGATGAAAGGCTGAAGTCGTCACTATCGAAACTGTCGGCAAGTCCCTTCAGTATCTTATCCGCATCCTTATCTGCGGAATGAGTCAAAAACCATTTTTGAAAATCGTCCATAATATCTATTTTCCGGAAGGATATAAATCATTTATCATTGGGAATACGCCAAGACCGAAACGGAACAAAATAAGTCCGTTCGCCTTTGACTTTGAATATAGCGTCGCGTCCTTTAGGATAGCCGAATCAAACATTCCGACTTCATTCCTGTCATATGTCTGGATTCCTGACCAGACTTCAGCTCCTGAGCTTCTATCACAAAACCAGTTCATTACCTCGATAACCCTGTCGTCCGTCATGCCATAGGCATAACGATAGCACATAGGGATAAGAATATGAAGGTATTTCCCCATCTCGGATGGGTCCTGAGCATATCTAGCAGTTGAATTCGGCTCCGGCATCAAGGCGGCAGATGTGACAATGCCTTCGTTGTAGCTGTCAGCAATTTCGCGAATTTCCCGGCAAGCCCTGCTAACCGCGGCTACCGAATTCACTTCGGAAGAAAAATCATATTTTGAAGCGGTTCCCGGGAAGCGAATATAGTCAAGATGAAGACCTTTGACACCAAAATCTTCTATCGCCTCTCTTGCTCTTTCGCGAAGATCCTCGTACACATCCTCTTTTATTGTTTTTGTCACATTGTCAATCGGGACATTCCAAGAGCCCCCTTTCTGGAAGACCTGGATCCAGCCATGTACGGTAAATCCAATCTCTTTGGCCTTATCAAGGAATTCAACACAAAGGGTGGGATATTTTGTAAAAGCAGCGGAATTGAGAAGCAAATGCCTATAGCCCAGCATATAATACTCCTTCAGGAATGAAGCGTCATTCTCCATCATGGGAGCCATGTGGGAACTCCACATCCAAAGTCCGGTCCGTTTGACTTCCCTATAATCATAGATCTGATTTTCACGGCCCTTGCTATTATAAGTAAGACTTTTCCATGAACCCGTCCCATCAGGAATTCTCTGATAAGAGCCTCTTTTCCCAAGGGAAGAACTACATTCTGAACCGCGAGAAAATTTATCTACCGAACCCTCTGCCGTTCCAAGGCGGAGGGTGAAAGCCATGTCAGATCTGATACCTGCAGAAAGAAGGTTATCTGCCATGCCTGCCACCAAAGTCTCTCCGGGGGCAAGCTTTCCTCCTTGAAAAGACCATATACATTTGTTCTTATTGCCAGCGTCCGACAGATAAATCCCGAGCCCTTTTAGGGAGACCGCTTTGGAAGAAGTATTCTTCACTTCAACCCAGCTCAGCCCTCCTGTCTCCTCATGTGCTGCAATCTCATTAATTACAAGCCCTTTATGAGACCGCGAGACTTTAATGTCCGGGTTGGTCTTGCCACAAGCAGAGACAAGGCACACGCAAGAAAGTGCCAGAATTGAAGATATTTTACTAAGAACAGTCATCTTGCTTTTGATTATCCATTCAATAATAGAACACGCAAAATGACTGCATCCCCCAATCGGGAAACAAATTATTCTTTTATCTCTTCCCGAATCTGCTTTCCTGCCAAGGTTATATGTCGCTCTACCGTCTTCTCCGAGATGGATAAAGCATTGGCTATTTCTTTATTGGAAAGGCCCTGCAAGCGGCTCATTACGAAAACTTTCCTCCTTTGGGGCGGAAGATTGTTAATGCTTTCAAGCACGATTGACACATCTGCTACATTTTCAGCTTCGCTTTCCCTAGAGACATTCTCTTCTACCGCTTCGCCAAGTGGTTCAAATTCTTTTTTTGACCGGAGATAATTAAGAATCTCATGCTTGGTCAGCACCTAAAGGAAATTCTCCAGAGACAGATCCTCACGGAGACGGTCCCGATACTTCCACAATTTCATGAAAACATTCTGCATCAAATCCTTAGCTACGATAATATCACCAAGGACATATCCTGCAAAACGCACGTATTTCGGGTAATAGAGATGAAATGCCTGCTCGTATGCAGACATTTCTCCTCTTTTGAGGGCAAGTATCAGCCGTCTCTCGTTCACGTTCTGGTTCTATTTCTTCGGTGGAGCCTGAGTTGTCGCTATAATCTTTTCAGCGACAGCTATTCTCTCTTCCATATAGGCCTTGAGGGCCGCCCAGTCGTAGTAGGGAGCGATCGCTGATTCGATCGGGAAGAGGACGTCTTCCTCATTATTCATGAACCTTACGATGATGTCCCCTTTGCGATTCTTGTAGAATACAAATTGAATATTGGCTCCCATCTGGACATTGTAGTCCTGCCATAGGTCCTTTGCATCATGGGGCGTAGGAGCCGGAGTAGACCAGCCGTCGATGTTCATAAGGGTCATGAAGGACATGATAGCTATATCGTGACCAAATCGCAGGCGGGCGCAGCGGCCTTCCTCGATATCCTTCTCGGCCCCTTTCACGAAATCTTCGGCAAGGGTCTTGCAGAAAGCCCACTGGCGGCCTCCCTGGATGTCATCGGGACCTTTGGAGCAGAAGAAGCGGTAGCTGTCGGCCTCCCAGAGAAGATTGATCTCCTCCTGAGTAAAGAGATCCCAGTAGGACTCTTCATAATCAAGGCATTGATTGCTACAAGCGAGATAGTAGAAATCAATCTCAAGCTTCATGGGATCGTCAGTGAAATTCTTCACATAATTCCAGTCCTTGAATAGCCTGGAGAAGAAGGCCTCGGGGTTGGTATTCTCCCGGCACATAGCCTTGTAATTATCCTGCCAGTAAGCATACTTGTTGTTGTAGCCTTCGTCAGTCGGTGTCACAGAAGGATTGACAAGTGAATGGGGATTCAGGAACGCCATATCGTCGCGAGTGACTGTCTTTTCAATCTCAAGCTTGGGATTGAGCCTTTTCAGCTGGTCGCAGAAATAGTCCATTGAAAGGATGCAGCGAGGGACATTGGTAGACCTGGCGTCTATCTTGCCGCTTCCTTTAAAGACCGAAGGATAGTTGGTGAACATCCTTTTGGCTATGCCCCTGTGCTGATTTGCTCCTTTTTCCGTAAGGTCACCTCCACGATTGATACAGTAGGGATACTGGGCATGGTATCTCCTGTAGAAATCCTCTCCTTTTTCGGTCAGAGCATTGTCGTCATGGGCCTTCTGCATCATCTGATCGAAACGGTCATACATTGAGTTGGATGAGTTGAACCTCGCACCATGTCTGCCATAGTGACTTATATAGAAAGGTTTAAAGCCTTTAGGAGGGGCTGCCGGGACCGAAAAACCGCTTTCGGGGTACATATGGTAAATGCCTCCGGCTTTTGTAGGCTGGGCTGCAATCTCCTCAAAGGCCGTCTGTCCCCAAAGTCCGACACTTACAAGGAATCCAAGAGCTACAGTGAGCAATCTTTTCATAAAAGGTTGTTAGTTATTTAATAATTAATTATTTACACTTTTACGACCCCTCCCCGCATAGCAGATAAGGAAACTGATAATGCTGCCGATAGGGGTCCACCAGGTCCATGCTATAGATATCTTATGTCCAAGAAGGGCTTCGCTGAGAGGGCCGAGTACATAAGGCTGCATTGCCAATACTACGAGAAGACCTATTACAAGAGCGGCGACAACGCTTCGGGTATTGCCCCTCTTGGTAAAGAGGGCGCATACGAAGACCCCGCCCATTCCTGCATACGAGAAGCACATGACTCCGGTCGCGAAATCCACAAGGTTGAGTCCGCTCGCCTGCTGCATTACAGCTGTCACTATCGCGAAAGCCGTAAGAACAGCGCCCATAAGGGCTGCCATTTTCTTGGAAGATGCCATCTGGGCTTCTGCAGTAGTGATTTCATGACCTCTGTCGCGCTTTATCGGTAGATAGAGGTCGGCCGTAAAACTCGACGCCATCGAGTTTATGGCTGAGTTGAAACTCGACAGCGCGGCAGCTAGAACCCCCACTATCATAAGACCTCTAAGGCCAATAGGAATACTGTTCTTGATATATTGGGGGAAAAGGTCGCGAGCATCAGAAGAGAACCCGCAGAGACCGGAAGGATCGATGGCATTGTACTTGACCCAGAGAAGAAGGCCTATCGAAAGAAATATCAGAACTATAGGAAGGCTCATTATCTGGGAATAGACAAGCGACACTCCTGCTGTCTTGACGCTCTTGCAGGTAAGCTGCCTCTGGACAAATTCATGGTCGGTCGAGAACTGGACGACTTTGAAGACAGTAGCGCCGATGAGGGCTCCTATGAGGTTGTACGGGACATCGAAGCGAAGCGAGGGATCGACCACCTGAAGTTTACTCCCGGGAGCCCATTCTCCGCCGACCTTTACCCTACCGTGGGTCAGGGAGTGCCAGATGTCGGAGAAGGAGAAATCCGGAGTCAGGGAAGCATAGACCATACCGAGGGCAACGAGGCCCGTTCCTATTACCAGAAGTATCTGAATAGTATCAATATAGATCAGCCCTTTGATGCCTCCCGCCATAGTGTAGATCGTCGAAATCACTCCCAGGATGATTATAGAATACATCAGGAACTGGAACTGGATAGAGCCGTAGAGGATGACTGAAACGGCGATTGCAGCTATGAAAAGACGGGAGCCGGAGGTAAAGAGCTGGCCTAGAAGGAACATTACGCTGGTCCATCTTTTTGAGGTCTCACCGAATCGGTCTCCGATGTAACCGTAGATAGTGATCGTCCCCGCCTTGTAAAGCTTCGGAAGGAATAGCCAGGCAACCAGGAGGCCGCCGAAAATCGCTCCAATACAAAGCATCAGGTAGGTAAGGTTCGTATTGAATCCGAGCTCAGGTGAGCCTACGAATGTACCTGCACTTATCGATGTCCCCGTTGCGGCGAGGGCAACCATCCATGTCGGCATCGACCGGCCGCCGAGGAAATAGTCTTCAAGGTTGCGGTTCTTTCTCGAAAAGCGGAATCCCAGTCCTACCAGAAGCGACAGGAAAAGAGCTATTATTATCCAATCTATTATTGACATATCAGATGCTCTCTATCTGCACAGCGGTGTTGTCTATAAGGGTATAGAACTGGTTGTACTGGACATCCGTGCGGCCGGTACCTTTTCTCATCAGCTGTTTCAGCTCCTCAAGATGGTTTTCATATACCCCTCGCGGAGTAGTTCCTTCAGCGACACAGATAGATGCGGCCATGCCGACAACCTCCCCGATCATCCCGCAGGTGCGCATTACCCTTGTAGAGCCGAGGGCAACATGGGTGACCGAAATGTCGCGGCCGGCCATGAAAAGATTGTCAATATCCTTCGAATAAAAGCAGCGGTAAGGAATGCCATAGGGAGTTACCGGGGTCAGATGGCCCTCGGAGAGCCATTCGTCGCCGGGATAGACGGCAGCATTGTCCTTTCTGGGGAAATGCTGGTCGATGTTCCATGAAACGCTGGCGGAAGCATCCTCATAAGGGATTTTTCGAAGAATATCGTTCTGGGTGAGGATATGGTCGCCGACAATTCGTCTGGATTCCCTCTTTCCGATGACATGAGACACCCAGATAAGATGGGTGCACTCCCAGTCCTCCTTTGCCGAATAGCGGTTCTTGCAGTAGGAGAATGTGGAATAGGCCACATACATGCCATAATCACGCATTTTCTCGGCTTCCCTGATCGGATCATAATGCATTCCGCACTCCCAGTACCAGTTTGCACGGTGGACGGGCTCTATGGTAGTCTCATCGAGTTCAAGCCCCCAGTCGAGGCTGTCAGGATATGAGCAAGGCACATTATGATCCTCACAGTACCATTCGATGGATCCGCCCATATGGAGATCGTCGGCAGTTTCCGGAGCAAGGCTTTCGCCAAAAGAGCTCCTGCTTTCCCGGCCTGAGAGAGTCTCTGCTCCGGCCATGACGGCAAGAGAAGCATCACCAGTGCAGTCGGAGAACATCTTTCCCGATATTCTAATAAGCTTCTGCTCAGTTACTTCCATCGCATTCACCGCCTTTATTGCCTTCCCCTCTTTCTCGCAGGAAACGACGCTGTAGCCTAGGAAAAGGGTGATATTTTTTTCCTCTAGAAGGACTCTCATCTTACGGTCATCCTCATAATTGTGGGCGCCGCGGGCGTTCCCTCCCCTTTCGGGTCCTATCTCGTTGACGATGTAACCGAGAGAACCGTATGGAGGAAGATTAATCCTTCCTCCGAGACCGACTCGAATCTCTGAGGAGTTATTGCCTCCGAGGACATAGCGGTCCTGGATGAGGGCGACCTTGAGGCCAAGACGTGCAGCAGAAATAGCAGCACATTCTCCGGCGATTCCTCCTCCTACTACGACAAAGTCGAAATCACCCTTATCCTCAATTGTTTCCTTCCCAAGAAAAGCCTCTCTCATGGATTTATAAACCTCGAGGTTGTCTCCCGGGATATCCCCGCTTCGAGTCAGATAGATTGCATCAGCCCTTCCGTCGAAGCCCGTAAGGTCGTGGAGAGCAATTTCATGGACACCCTCTGAGAGACGTACCGTCCCTCCCTTCTGCCATATCCATTCTGTCGACACATTTCCGGTCGAAGCGCTTAGGCCCGTTCCGAAGGTCTCGCCATCGGCGATGCCATCGACAAGCACCTGGAAAATCCCGGGCGTAGGCCCGTCAGACCAATATTTCGTCCAGTTCTTGGTACGGACAAATAAAGTATATTCCCCCTCCGTCTCGACATGGAAAGAAGTCTTAGCGTCAGCAACGGGGGCGACTCCTATTCCGTGGGCCAGAAGATAACTCGAGCCCATCTGATGGATAAACTGCTGCTCAACAGTCCAGCCTCCCTTATCCGCAAAGCGGCTCGCCAAAAGCAATATATTGTCTTGTTTTCTCATTTTACCTGTCCTCCGCCTGATGGCCGACTCTGTCGACCTGATGATAGAACTGTGTATAAGGAAGGTCGGTTCGGCCCGTTCCTTTCCGCATAAGCGCCTTTAAATCTTCAAAATAGGTCGTATAGATATCCCTTGGGAGCACTCTCCTCTTCGAACAGATTGATGCGGCCATTCCGACGACTTCTCCCATCATTCCGCAGGTACGCATGACCCTGATTGAGCCGAAGGCGACATGGGTGACCGAAATGTCGCGGCCGGCCATGAATAGGTTCGGGACATCCTTGGAATAGAAGCAGCGGTAAGGGATTGGATAAGGATCGATCGGGGTAAGCCTGCCCACCGAAATCCAAGTCTCGCCGGGATAGCGGTCCTCATTCTCTTTCATCGGATAATGCTGATCGATTCTCCATGTGGTGGTGCAGGTGGCATCCTCATGGGGTATGCGGCGAATTAGGTCGTTCTCTGTCATCACATAGTCGCCCATAATCCTTCGGGATTCGCGCTTTCCGGCAACATGGGAGACCCATACAAGATGGGTACACTCCCAATTCTCTTTCGCCGAATAGCGGTTCTTGCAATAGGAGAATGTGGAATAAGCGACATACATTCCATAATCGCGAATCTTTTCCGCCTCGGCTACCTGATCGTCATGCATGCCGACTTCCCAATACCAGTTGGCCCGGTGGACTGGTTCAACTGTGATTTCATCGAGGGACAGGCCCCAGTCGATGGCATCCGGGAATGAGCAAGGGGTATTCCAGTCCTCGCAATACCACTGGAGGGATGCCCCCATCGTATAGTCGTCAGCTACTTCCGGAGCAATTTTTTCATTGTACTCACTCCTGGCTTCACGGCCCATTCTCGTCTCAGCACCTGCCATGACAGCCAGATAGGCGTCACCAGTGCAGTCTGAGAAGGTATACCCGGTAAGATGGATCCTATTCTGGGCTGTCGCCTCAACGGCGGTGATGCCGGTAATCTTGCCGCCCTCCATATCAGCGGAAACAACTGTATATCCAGTAAATAGAGTGATATTCTTCTCCGCCTTGACAACGTCCATTTTCTTCCAGTCCATATAATGGTGGGCCCCGCGGGCGTTGCCAATCCTCTCAGGACCGATCTCATTGATAAGATAACCGAGCGATGGATATGGATCCACATTGATCCTGCCGCCGAGTCCGACCCTGACTTCGGAGGAGTTGTTGCCTCCGAGAATGTATCGGTCTTGGATAAGAGCTACTTTAAGACCAAGTCTTGCAGCAGCTAGCGCGGCACATATGCCGGAGATTCCGGCCCCTACTACGACAAAGTCGAAATTGCCTTTTTCCTCCTGTCTATCCTCTCCAAGAAGCCTTCTTCTAAGTTCTTTGTATTCTTCCAGACTATCTCCGGGAACTTCTTTTGCCTTCGTCAAGATAATAGCGTCGCATCGGCCGTCAAAGCCTGTGAGATCGTGAAGGGCAATTTCATGAAAGCCTTTTGAGAGGTGGTGGACACTTCCCCTCTGAAAGCACCAGAATGGGGTCACTTCCCCAGTCGAAGCACTCTCGCCGGTACCGAAGGTCTCTTCGTCGGGGACCCCGTCAACAAACACTTGAAAAATCCCTGGCGTCGGTCCATCTGACCAATACTTTGTCCAGTTCTTCGTTCGGACAAAGAGTGTATAATCGCCATCTGACGGCACTGAGATAATGGTTTTCGCATCTTTTGGAAGCGGAGTTCCTATACCGTGGGCGAGCAGATAGCTCGACCCCATCTGAAGCATGAACTGCTGCTCCACCGTCCAGTCACCCCTGTCATCAAATCTTGTCGCAAGGGCCATAACAGAATTTTCTGCGGTTATCATCTTATATGCAAGAATATGTGTCTATTCTTGCAAATATACCTTTTTCCTATGAGATGGGCAATAAGAATATATTGATTTCAATGATCAGAACTGGAAATAGATAAATGATTGGAGGTCGGCGGTAATGAACTGGTAGACGAAGAATACCACAGCGACGACAACAAGAGCCATCACGGCAAGAGGGAGACGGGAAAAAGCTATTCGGTAGCGGCGCTTGAAACGCTCGGGAAGCCAGTGGATGAGCATACCGACGATAAAGACAATTATGATTCCGCGGTGCTGCATAAGCATATCAGGAATCTTTGAAAGATCCCAGCTAGAGCCTATCTGTCCTACCATATTCTTTGCCGTGCTCCAGGCTTTCTCATTGGCTTCGGAAGGGTCAAGATTGGACCCTGAGCGGAAGAAAAGGCGGGTAAAGGTTATGAACACAAATGTCTGGAAGACCGCCCAGGCAGTCCCAAGCCATCCGAAATCCGGCATCCGGCGTTTCTTCTTGCCCACATAGACGAACTTTTCGGTATTTGCAAGCTTCCTTACCGAGACTATCAGCATCTGGATGAAAGCGCCGGCCCACGTAATAAGCGACCAGACGAAAAAGAGGTTCCAGACAGGTGCAGGCGCATATTTCGTAAGGGCCCACAGCCCTGCCGTCACAAGGGTAATGACAAGGACGCGGACATACATATTAAACCCGCTCCAGATCTTATAGATAATCATTCCGAGCCCATTGAGACCGCCCCAAATCACGAAATTCCAACTTGCACCATGCCATAGGCCGCCAAGGAGCATAGTGTCCATGTTGTTGACATTTGTGAATATGACCTTACGGGCAGATGGCCTGAGAAGATAAATGGCCCCAATAATAAGAGTCAGCGAAGCAACCACTATAGCAACCCACATGCTTCCGGAGAGAAATACTGCTATAAGGGCAATTGAAAAAATACATATCCATGTACCCGGAGTAGCGTTTCTATTGCCTCCGAGAGGGATATAGAGATAGTCCTTGAGCCAGTTGGAGAGGGTCATGTGCCATCTTTTCCAGAAGCCTGACGCATTGGTTGCCTTGTATGGAGAATTGAAGTTCTTCGGAAGGTAGAATCCCATAAGGAGGGCGACTCCAATCGCTATGTCGGTATATCCGGAGAAATCGGCGTAGACCTGAAGGGAATAGGCGAAAATTGCGAGGAGATTCTCGAACCCAGTATAAAGTAGCGGATTTTCGAAGACTCTGTCGCAAAAATTAACAGCGATATAATCGCTCAGTACAAGCTTCTTTATGAGTCCGTTGAGTATCCAGAAAATAGCGATTCCGAACCATCTGCGGCTGAGATTATAAGGTTTATGGAGCTGGTCCATAAACTCTGAGGCGCGGAGGATCGGACCGGCAACAAGCTGAGGGAAGAAGCTGAGATAGAAGCCGAAATCGAGGAAATTACTGACCGGCTCTATTCTTTCTCTCTTGATATCTACAATATAGCTGACCGCCTGGAAAGTAAAGAAGGATATCCCTACCGGAAGGAAGATGCTGTCCACATGGAAAGTCTGCCCCCCGACGATCTGGTTCCCTACCCAAGCGAAGATATCGAATACACGGAATTCCGTTCCGAGAAGATTATTCAGAAGGTCCGTGATGAAATAAGCATATTTGAAATATGCCAGAAGTCCGAGGTCGACGGCAACGCTGAGAATAAGAATCGCGTTCCGGCCCTTTTTTGCCTTATGGAGCCATTTCCCCGCAAAAAAGTTATAGACTATCACAAAGAGAAGGAGGAGCAGGAAGAGACCGCTTGTCTTGTAATAGAAAAAGAGGCTTGCAGCGAAGAGAAAGGCGTTTCTCAGAAGTACCTTGGAATGGACAAGCGAGAAAACAGCAAATACTAAAGCGAAAAAGGCCCAAAAATAGAACTGAGTGAAAAGGAGAGGATGAGCCTGATCAAAAGAGAACAGGTTGGAGAGAAATTCCAATATGAGGGATAGAATAGCCACTCTATCTCAGCTGTCTTAGCGATTCCATCAATGCATTGAAAAGAAGATCTCCGAGGATATCGTACCCTGCCGGAGTGAAGTGGATCTTATCCGCTTTTGCAAGCCCGGCTGACTCCCATGATGCAATCGAACCGAGACCTCCCATGATGTCAAAAAGGTCCCAGAAAGCAGCGTCGTACATGGTAGCAAGACGAGCGAAAGCAAGCTCTGAGTCCACTCCCTGACGATTTGGAAGATGATGAGAATAGCTGTCGGAATTGGATGTAAAAAGGATTGCACAGTGAGGATTGACCCTTTTTACCGCTTTCACCAGGTTGGAATAGTTCCTTATAAATCTGTCGGCATTGAATTCCGCTCCCTGGATATCATTTATCCCTATCGAAAAAATAACAAGGTCAGGATCCAGCATCCTCATATCCATCTCAAAGTCCCTGCAATTTAGGAAAGAAGATGTCGAGGCCCCATTTACTCCTATCTCGCTTATCGTGAGCCCGTTTTGGGGACGGTCCAGATAGATGCCTGTAAGTGTCCATGTTCCCGGGAAATCCTTGAATGCCAGCTTGATCCAATCGGTATAGTGGGGAAGATCAAAGTGGTATCCCCTGCCGGTAAAAACGCCGTCTAGAGTATCCCTACCGAGCACTGCAACCGGTCTTGCTGTCCCGTATCCAAGGACATCCATGATCTTGAAAGTAAATCCCGGAGTCCATTCGCGAGCGTCCCTTTCATATAGCTCAATCCCTATGGTAGCAGAGCTGTCAGAGGTCTCAACCGCCATTCCTGTCACTCCGAGAGGTGTTCCGTCCTGAGGCTTGAGACATCTGGAGTAGCTCCAAACGCCGGAACAGGTAGATACATATCCCATCGGAGTATTGGTCGAAGCCGCCGCAAAAGGGAAGACCATTCCCCTACCGCCGTCGAGACCGTAGCGAAGGGAAAGCATATTGCGCCTCAGCTGCTGGGTCCATACGCCTCCCTGCACATGGGATCCTCCCACATGGACAATCTTTACATCCCCGGAACGACTGACAATGAGAGTATCCAGTTTTCGAAGAAACAACTGGAAATCAGGACTTTTCCCCGACGGAGTCTGTATTCTGTTATGGTCTGAACGAATAAAGGAATACTGGGGAATCCTTCGGTGCATAGTCTGCGCTCCCGCTGTCATGAAGGCCGCGAGGGAAAGGATAAACAGTATGAGAAGGCGCTTTCTCATTGAAGCATATATTTTTTGACTTCCGCTTCGGGAAGAATCTTCCTCATGCGGTAGAAGTCGTTATAGACAAGGATGGATTTGGCGAGGGCTCCTCCGACTATCTCCGCTCCCTTCTGGGTAAAATGGATATAATCAGGGCCGGCGTACGCAGGGCTGTGCTTAGCCCAGCGAACCATGGAATTCTCTCCTCCCATGACGCTATACAAATCCCAATAAGCTGCTCCCGAATCGAGAGCGGCCGAGCGGAGAGAATCTATCATTTCCGGGAGGCGGGGCCATGTAACAATCTTTCCTCCGACCGATTTTCCCATATCGGAAGGTCCGATGAAAAGAATTTTCGCCCGGGGAGCAACCTTTTTGAAATAAGCTATCTGCTTCCGGACAGAGGTTGCATAAGAAGAAATGCTCTTGGAATTGTAGACCGAAGGCATCATATTGCCTCCGAATTGGAGAATGATAAGATTGGTATGGTCAAGGGACATGGAGCGTCTCATGACATTCTCGTCAATTCGAGAGAAAATGGTCCCGGAAGAGCCTCTAAGAGGGATATTGTCCACTGCTACTCCCCCTCTGCCGTCAGCCATTACGCCATAAATCTCGGCATTTCCCTTGAAACTTACTGTTGCCTTTGAGACGCTATGGGGCAGTTTCCAGGTAATGAGCCTTGCGCCAAGGGTATCCCTGTCAAGAACGGTGGGCTTAGGCCTTATAGTGTCGGAAACCAACTTGGCGGAGAAGCCCTCCGAATTCTTTCCAAGGAGAACGGAAATAGTAGAAAACTTCTTGGTACGAGGCTTGGCATAGCGGCTCGAAGAAGCTCTCATGGAAACGGTCCCGCCCCCGGAGAGAGAGGAGAGCTGAGCCATCACCCCGTAGCGGCGATGAGGCGCCCTCACGGTTGTGGAATCACCGTACATCGTATAATGGACAAAACCTCCCGACGCGCTCTTGAAGATGCTCGCCGAAGGTACATTTCCCAGCGCGGGGAACATCCCCGTGCCTTCGCCGCCGAAGCGCTCCTGCAATGACTCGCGAAGATCTGAGGAAATGCGGTCCATTTCAATTTGGGAATCTCCGTAATGAACTATCCTCCAAGTGATTCCCTTCCTTCTCGCATTCTCCCAGTCGGAGAAGACTCCATCGAAGAAGGTATAATCATTCCCCGGAAGGTAGAAACGAGCGGAATTGGAGGAAAAATAATCTTTATAGAACGACAGGGTATCGCTCCCGCGGAGGAAACCCTTCTCCAGGGAATTCACTACCGCATCGACATCAACCTTCTCCTCAGCGGCCTCCCGAAGGGATTCCTCCATGGAAGCGAAACGGAGATTGAAGGTGCCTATATTAATACCTCCGGCCGGATACAAGATCCAGCCGGCGGCAAGAAGTAAAAAGACTCCGAGGATGAAAATGAGGACCTTGGAGGCTTTCATCTATTAGTGAAGCATTACGGTAAGACCCGCCATGACAATGGAAACCATCGACATGAGCTTGATGAGGATGTTCAGAGAAGGACCTGAAGTATCCTTGAAAGGATCGCCGACTGTGTCACCTACAACAGTAGCATGGTGGTTGACAGATCCCTTTCCTCCGAAATGACCCTCTTCTACGTATTTCTTCGCATTGTCCCAGGCACCGCCCGAGTTGGCGAGGAAGATAGCGAGAACGAATCCTGCTCCAAGTCCACCGGCGAGAAGACCGATAACTCCGGCAGGGCCGAGAATAGCACCGACAAGCATCGGGACGATAATAGCGAGGAGAGACGGGAATATCATCTCATGCTGAGCAGCCTTAGTCGAGATGCGGACGCAGCTCGTATAGTCAGGACGCTGCTTTCCCTCGAGGATACCTGCAATCTCGCGGAACTGGCGACGAACCTCGATGACCATCTTCTCTGCTGCGCGGCCTACGGCGTTCATGGTAAGTCCGCAGAAGAGGAATGCCATCATAGCGCCGATGAAGATACCGACGAGAACGAGCGGGTTCATCAGAGAGATATCATAGAAGTTGACAATATCAGTGATCGTTGCACGAACCGTCTCGATAGTCTGTCCGCCGACCTCGATTGTAGTCTTTCCGATATGGCCGAGACCGATCTTGATTTCCTCGATATAGGAAGCGAGGAGGGCAAGGGCGGTAAGGGCGGCCGAACCGATTGCAAAGCCTTTTCCGGTAGCAGCGGTTGTGTTGCCAAGAGAATCGAGGATGTCGGTCTTTTCACGTACGGAAGGATCGAGCTCAGACATCTGGGCGTTACCGCCGGCGTTGTCAGCAATCGGACCGTAAGCGTCTGTAGCCAAGGTGATTCCGAGAGTTGAAAGCATACCGACAGCCGCAATTGAGATGCCATAAAGACCGTTGCTGAGGGTAGCGGTTGAGAACTCAAATCCGGTAGCGAAGCCGTAAGCGAGAAGAATTGCGCAAGCGATGGTAACGACAGGGATTGCTGTCGAAATCATACCGAGGCCGACCCCGTTGATAATGACGGTAGCGGGACCGGTCTGAGAACTTTCTGCAAGCTTCTGGGTCGGCTTATATGAGTGGGATGTATAATACTCGGTAACCTTTCCGATGATCACACCAGCGAGAAGGCCGGAGAGCACGGAGAGGGAAAGCTGCCACCAGTTGGAGAAGCCAAGAAGTTTGAAGACTCCAAAAGAGAGGACAGCGATAAGGATAGCGCTGAGGTTGGTACCACGGCTGAGTGATCCGAGAAGGTCCTTAAGAGAAGCTCCTTCCTTAGTACGTACAGCGTAAATACCTATAACTGAGAGAACTACTCCAATAGCAGCAATAAGCATCGGGGCCATGATAGCCTTCATCTGCATGTTTGTATCGCCAAAGAAAGCGGAAGCTCCTAGGGCCATGGTAGCAAGGATAGAACCGCAGTATGACTCGTAGAGGTCTGCGCCCATACCTGCGACGTCGCCTACGTTGTCACCCACGTTATCAGCGATAGTAGCAGGGTTACGGGGATCGTCCTCAGGAATATCCTGCTCAACCTTACCGACGATATCTGCTCCTACATCGGCAGCCTTGGTATAGATACCTCCGCCTACACGGGCAAAGAGAGCCTGCGTAGATGCACCCATTCCGAAGGTAAGCATTGTCGTTGTGATGACAATAAGGTTCTGGCTGACAGTAGGATCATAGAAAGCCCTGAGAATCAACCACCAGATTGAAATGTCAAGAAGGCCGAGACCGACAACGGTAAGACCCATGACGGCACCGCTGCGGAATGCGAGCTTAAGACCCTTATTCAGAGAATGAGTAACTGCGTTTGCAGTACGGGCTGAGGCATATGTAGCCGTTCTCATGCCGATGAAACCGGCGAGACCGGAGAAGAAACCGCCGGTCAGGAATGCGAACGGAACCCAAGGGTTCTGGACACCGAATCCATAAGCCAGGACAGCGAAAATGGCTGCCAGGACAAGGAAAACGATGATGACGACCTTATACTGCTGCTTCAAGTATGCCATCGCTCCCTCGCGAACATACTGAGCAATTTCTTTCATTGTAGGAGTGCCCTCACTTTCTTTCTTCATCTGGCGATAGAATAGCCACGCGAAAAACAGCGCGATCAAAGATGCCAGGGGCACGAAATAAAACAATGTCTGTGTCTGCATTTTAGTTTAGTTAAATAATATCCTTTTAATCGTGTAAGCCTTTTGAACGGAGATAGTTGATAAGGAACTCAGGACGGTCTGTCTGAATCATAGTGGGACCGTAGCTGAGAAGCTTGTCATATACCTGGGTGCCGTTTATATAAGCATTGTCATCGTCAAGATTGCCGCAGAGGCTTCCCCAGATACTGTTGATCCAGAGTTTGGAACCGGTCTCCTTGACTGTCTTGAAACAAGCCTCAACCTCGGGGGTAATCTTGTCGAAGCATACCTCGTAAGCGAGAGGGACAATTTTCTCGTCCTGATACTCCTGGAACAGAGCCTGGCCCTGAGGCTTGAGGATGTCGATAATCGGCATGTACATCATATTGTGCTCGTTCTTCGAGAACAACTCTTGGCAGAACCTTGCAGGTTTCTTTCCCTTGATGAGAATCTGATCCGTAACTCCGAGCTTCTCGGTGATTTCGAGGACCTGATCATAATACTCAAATCCCTGGTCTACATTGACAACAATCCTGTCTTTGCAGACTTTGAGAGCCTCTTCAAGGGTAGGCATGTGAAGACTGTCGGTAGTTACATTGTGGGCCCTTCTCAGACGGAAAGTCTTGAGTGAATCGAGGGTGAAATCACTTACTTTTCCCTTTCCGTTGGTGCAACGGTCGATCGTACGGTCATGGCTGAGAACGAGGATGCTGTCCTTGGTCATCTTGAGGTCGAGCTCCATGATATCGACACCCATCTTGATAACAGACTCGATAGCAGGGATGGAATTCTCAGGGAAGTTCCTCCAGTCGCCCCTGTGAGAGGCAACTACTACATACTTGGAAGAAGGATTGTGAATCTCCGCAACAATCTTTTCTGCACGAGTGGCATACTCAGGAGCCTTGGGAGAACAAGCGGCAAGGGAAAGCGCCGCAACCGCGACAAGCGCGACTAATGCTGTTCTTTTCATCGGTTATTGATTATTAGTTTACAGTCAAAACAAGCTTGATCCTGCCGGTAGAGCCATCTGAATAAGTAAGTTCGGCAATTATAGTATGGCTGCCGGAAGTCAGAGTAACTTCGGAAAGGGTGGTCTTCGACCCGTCATAATACCAAGTAACGGACGAAGGAGCCTCAGACGCTGTCTTAACAAGGATGAGAGGCAGTTTTGTACCTGCAGAATATGTTCCCTTTCCAGGATTGTAAATATAGTTGAATCCTACGTCCTCCATTCCGGATACATCGACCTTGAATGTCGCTGTCCTCGAAGAGTACTTAATCTCAGAGAGAACAAAATCCGATTTCTCCCCTTCCCAATCGACAGCCTGGAACTCGGTTACCCTGCCGGAGCCGCTTCCCGGAAATACCATCCTACTGTTACTTCCGCCGTAATTGAGATTCTCCTGATCGGCTGCAGGAACAATGTAGAAACAAGGATGCGAGCCGTTTTTGTTGATTCCGTTGTATGCCTCCCAGTTACTCCAAAGGTTGGATGCCCTGACGTTGCGATAATCGATTTTTACGTTTCTCGTCGACTTGTCTACATGGTACACCACCATTCCGGTTGCGTAAATGTATGCATCCCAACTATTGGCTCCGCGGCACTCATAGACGAAATACTCATTATCGGTAGTAGTTGCCGTCTTATATGCCTTGTGTGACCCTACATTAAAGGAAGGGAGGGAATATGTACCGCCCGTAGTAATCTCCTCAATATCATCCGCTGTGTTCCAGCCAAGGAAAATCCTTTCCTCAATATTGAAGAAAGGTGGAGTCCTTCCATCATTATTGTAAGAGCCGCTGCACATGGTTGAGAATGAGTAAAGTCCACCACACGATCCGTTCTGGGCATAATCAGTATCATAAAGATCCGGAAGACCCAGGGCATGACCCAGCTCGTGGCAGGCAGTACCGATTCCGCACATGCCGGCTCCGGTATAGCCCTTGAGCTCGGAAGTACATGAATAGCGGCCTATATATTTGCCGTCATAGGGACCTGCATAGAGGGATGACTCATGAGGCCAAATACAGTCTTTATTGTAGATTTCGCCGCCTTCAGCTTGATTGTAACCGGCGTAATAGAAGAGAATCATATCCACATATCCGTCCCCGTCACTGTCATACTTGCTGAAGTCGATTGTCGAGTCCATCAGTTTGCAAGCCTCCCTGAACGCAACATACGCCCTGTCTGTTCCTGAAGAACCGGCATAATAAGAGGATGAATCAGAGACTTGAACAGGGCCGTAAACCTCGAACTCGGGGAGGAAAAGGCCGTTGGAGTTATCGCTATAGAAATCGCGTACGGAACCCGTCGCTCCATTGGCGGAATAACCCTCTTTGTTCAAAAGATTACTGAATGCGGAAACCGGATTTTCGATGGTGAATCCTTTACCCTTAAACTCAATAAGAATGACGGGAACTTTAATGGACCCTGTAGTAACTGACGCCCTTGCCGCACGATTCTCATCAGCCTCGGAACGAGTCTTAATGGCTCTCTCGAAAATCGAAGAGAGTTCGGATGCATCCATTTTGTGGAGATATCCGTCTTTTCCAAGTTTTACGGCCTCTCCCGCTTCGTTAGTCATCCAGTGGCCATGCTCGTCACCATGGCTTTCGACCATCACGACAGAACCGTCCGGCTGCTTGTAAGCAAATTTCCCCGGCTTTGCAGGAATGGCAAAAACCGTCTGGGTGGTTAAAAGAGCTATTGAAAGTATAGTAAATATCTTCTTCATGGCTACTTGACATTAATAATGAACCCGACACGGTTTTCTGTCCTCATCCAGACATCGCCGTCCTCAACTTTCAGGACTGTCGCCTCGAGAGTATCCGACTTAAGTATAGCTTCATTCTCATAACGGACAAGCCCGACACTCACAACATCGCCTACAGCAACACTTGCCGGGACTCCGGAAACTTCTGTATATGAATGGTTTGCAGGCTCAAGGATACGGAATCTCACTTTCTGGCCGCTGAACTTCCAATCCAGCTCTCCCGCGCCTTCGGAGTACTGCCATGTGGAGCCCTGATAAGAGTAGACTCCATAAGCATATGTCGCGAGGAACTCCTCTGTATCATCCGGCTCTGCAGGTCCGTCTGTAGTTCCTATATACTCATACAGATAAGGCTGCTTAGACGAGCTTTGGCTCTTTGCAAGAGAGAACTTCATTCCGGAAGAGTATGTGTTGAGACCGAATTTATAAGAGTCTGAATAAGCTACTGTAGCCTTTGATGAAGACTCATTGATACTTACTGACCAAATACCCTCTTCGCTAGACAGTGTGGACTTCGCAGACGTGCTCGCTCCGGTGCCGCTATGGTAAAGATACCGTCCGTCGGACTGCTGGATAGTATATCCTCCGCTGCTGAGGGCAAACATGAAGGCGTTATCCATAGTCTTCAACCTTACTTCACCGTCGTAATCGGTAACCTCTTCCGTCAGAATAATCTCAGAATCAACTCCTTCCGATACAGGTTTTGCAATATAGAAAATATCGTTGGAAGTAGAAATCAGCACATACTGCTTGCCTCCGACCATAGCGCTTGTGCGCTTGAAGACGTAGAGTGTCTCTGTCGGCTCTTCAGGGGCCTTTTCGTCAAAGCCGAAATTAAGAGTCTTGATCTTGCCGGCCTCGAAAGAAGTCTCTGCCGGAAGGGTGACGGTCTTGGTCTGCGACCAAGTCTTTCCTGAAGCATTTGTCACATTGACTGTCAATGAGATAGAGCTTCCTGAAGCTGCTGTAAACGGCTTAAATCCCAAATAGAGGACAGCGTTACCGCCCTTGGAGAGGGCCGTTCCTCCTGCGACTGAAACGGAAGCTACTGAAGATACAGATCCCTCGACTGCCTTGAATGTGGCAGGAGCCGATATGATGTCTACATCGAACTGGCCGACAATGCTCTCAGGGGCCTCAAACGAAGCAGAAGTGATTGTAATCTCGTCATCGAGGTTATTTGTCACCTTTATTGCTGCGAGTGCAGAAGCATGAGCGAAGGAAAGATTCGGGATTTCAGTTGACTGAACGCCGGAAGCCTTGCCTATTATAGGATAATTCTTCCCTGCTATATGGGCCATGCTGCCATACCCGGTCTGCTCCTGGGCTTTTTCGGCAGTTGAACCTATAATAACTCCTGCAACATCAGTAGGATCAGCAGCCGGAGAAACCGGATAGATTGCGTACCAGTCGAACATTGATTCAGTCAGTTCCTCGTTCAGGGAACCCTTGGCATGGCCGGTAGAAGCGTCGTCAATTGTAAAAATGCCGTCCGAGATGTATTTTGTTGTCCTGCGGGCCTTATGGAAAAGGCTGAGTGAGTCTCCGACTTCCCAATTGGTAGACTTGCCTTCATTGACAGTCTTGGTGTCAACGTTGGTAGCTATCACTTCAAAAGGAATTGAAGATTCGTGTGCAGGAAGGAGTGCCTCCTTTTCTTCGACGGAGCACTGTACGAGGGTCAGTATCGCGATTGCCAGACCCGGAATGTATAATCTTCTTTTCATTTTCATTCGTTATTGGTCTGACTTCTTAGAAATTGATCTCACCCGAATCATCCCCCCAATCATCGATCACTCCGCCGGTACTCTGGAGGAAAGAAACATCCGTGGAGAGAAGGACCACCCTTGTCTCGGGAACGGAATAAGATTTCTTAATTTCTGTTAACAACATGCTTTAATTAATTTGCGTATAGATTGCAAATATAATCATTTTATACAAAAAATGAACACATGATAGCCAGTCTCTCTTTTTGTCCTGTGGCCAAGGCTCCGAGCCGCCAGGCAGCCAACCGCCGGCGGAACTCCGTTCGCGTCGCTCACTTCGGCCCCTCCCACAATCTCCTTCGTCCCGCGTGAGCGGAACTCGTATCTTGCGGGCCCCTCCCCCTGCCCGTGTCCGGGGGTGGACACGTCCGCCAGCGGTTGCTGCCTGAGCGGCATCTACGCCTTGCCGAAAGCATGCACCATCATCGACAGGCTTGACATATCCGAGATAGAGGCCGGTTACAAGGGCGGCGGCACCAGCAGCGACAATCTCAGGAAATGCATCGCCCTTGGTGCGCCAGGGCGCAGCGTAGCGGTCGGCAGTTGCCTCTGAGAGGCGTGTCCACCCCCGGACACGGGCAGGGGGAGGGGCCCGTCGGCAGCAAGTTATCGCGCAGCGATGACGCAGATGACGATGGGAGGGGCCGGAGCGAACGCAGTGAGCGGAGTCCTCTCAGAGGCAAGCTGCCGCCGCTGCGGAGCCTGGCGCACAAAAAAAAAGAGGCCGACCATTTTTGGTCGACCCCTTTTACTCGAATGATGCTGGATCTTATTCCGCTGCGGGAGCTTCTTCAGCCTTCGGAGCCTCTGCCTTCTTGGCGCGGCTACGACGGGTGGCCTTCTTCTCTGCCTTGGGAGCGGATGCAAGAGCTGCCTCATTGAAGTCTACAAACTCGATGAGAGCCATCTCGGAAGCGTCACCCTGACGGAATCCGGTGTGGAGGATACGAAGGTATCCGCCCGGACGGTCAGCGATCTTCGGAGCGATCTCACGGAAGAGCTCGGTCACGGCGTATTTGTTCTTGAGATAGCTGAACACGACGCGACGGTTGTGTGTAGTGTCTTCCTTAGACTTGGTGATAAGCGGCTCAACATAAGGCTTCAGCGCCTTAGCCTTGGCCACAGTTGTCTCGATCCTCTTGTGGAGGATAAGAGCTGTTGCGAGAGATGCGAGGGTAGCTTTGCGGTGAGCGCTCTTACGTCCAAGATGATTGACTGCTTTATTGTGTCTCATTTCTAAACGGTCTTTTTCTTTGGTTCAATATTATACTTTGTAACATCCATTCCGAATGAAAGCTTCATTTTCTCGAGCAGCAGGTCGATCTCGTTGAGAGACTTGCGGCCGAAGTTGCGGAACTTCATGAGCTCGGGTCTCGAATAAGATACGAGGTCTGCGAATGTGTCGATATCGGCAGCCTTCAGGCAGTTGTAAGCCCTTACTGAAAGGCCCTGGTCTGAAAGCTTGGAAAGAAGCAGGTGCTTCATGCGGAGTGTCTCCTGATCAAGTCCTGCAGCCTCCGGCTCGTTGGGATTCTCGATAGAGATAGTCTTGTCGTCGGTGAAGAGCTTGAAATGGTAGATAAGGATGTTGGCTGCATCCTGGAGAGCCATGGCCGGGGTGATGGAACCATCGGTCACAATCTCGAGGTTGAGCTTCTCATAGTCTGTCTTTTGCTCGACACGCCAGTTCTCCACGGTCCAGTTGACCTTCTTGATAGGAGTGTAGATGGCGTCCACAGGAATGGTACCGATAGGGGTATTCTCATCCCTCATCTCCTCGGCGGGAACAAATCCGCGACCCTTGGTGATGGTTATGGTCATGTTGAGCTTGACAGAGGGCTCGAGAGAGCAAATATGCAGCTCCGGATTCAACACCTTGAAAGAAGACAATCCTTTAGAGATATCCTCTGCGGTAAACTCCTGTTTGCCGCCGACAGTGACGTTCACAACCTCGGAGTCGACTGATTCGACCATTCTCTTGAAACGAACCTGCTTGAGGTTGAGAATAATGTCCTGCATGCCTTCGATCACGCCGGTGATGGTAGCGAACTCCTGGTCCACTCCGTCAACCTTGATCTGCGAGATTGCGAAACCTTCCAGAGACGCGAGCAATATGCGACGGAGGGCGTTGCCGATGGTCTGTCCGTATCCCGGCTCAAGAGGCCTGAATTCGAAACGGCCGACGGTGTCGGTGCCTTCGAGCATGATCACCTTGTCCGGTTTCTGAAATGATAAGATTGCCATAATTATTCCTTTTGGGGTGTTAAAAACTATTACTTGGAGTAGAGGTCGACGATGAGCTGCTCGTTGATAGTCTCAGGAATATCCTCGCGAACGGGGACATTGAGGAATTTACCTTTGAGCTCCTTGGCGTCGAACTCGAGCCATGAGTACTTCGTAGCTGATGCTACGCTGTTCTGGATGACTTCGAGGCTCTTTGACCTTTCGCGAACGGCGACAACGTCACCGGGCTTCACGAATGCCGAAGGAATGTTGCAAATACTTCCGTTGAGGGAAATGTGACGATGGAGAACGAGCTGACGGGCAGCTGCTCTGGTAGGAGCGATTCCGAGACGATAGACGACGTTGTCAAGCCTTGACTCGAGAAGGAGGATAAGGTTGACACCGGTCTGACCCTTCATGCGGGCAGCCTTGTCATAAGTGTTGCGGAACTGACGCTCGAGAACACCGTACATGTATTTGACTTTCTGTTTCTCCTTGAGCTGGGTGCCGTACTCTTTCTGCTTTTTGCGCTTTGCAGCGAGACCGTGCTGTCCCGGAGGAGTATTTCTCTTTTCGAAGACCTTATCAGGGCCGTATATAGGCTCGCCGAACTTACGGGCGATCTTGGTGGTAGGACCAGTATATCTTGCCATAGTAATTCTACTTTAAAATTCTAAATTAAACTTTACGACGGCCTTTAGGTCTGCAACCGTTGTGGGGCATAGGGGTGACGTCAATGATTTCAGTCACGATAATACCTGCATTGTTGATAGTCCTGATTGCGGACTCACGTCCTGCGCCGGGACCCTTTACATATACCTTCACCTTGCGGAGGCCTGCGTCAAAAGCGGTCTTGGAAGCGTCCTCAGCTGCCATCTGGGCTGCATAAGGAGTGTTCTTCTTAGAACCCCTGAATCCGCACTTTCCTGCAGAAGACCAGCTGATAACCTGGCCCTGGGCGTTCGTAAGGGCTACGATAACATTGTTGAAGGTCGATGAAATATGGGCTTCGCCATAAGCTTCAACCTTGACAACTCTTTTCTTTGATGTTGTAGTTTTCTTTGCCATAATTCATCAATTATTTGGTTGCTTTCTTCTTGTTGGCAACGGTCTTCTTTCTTCCCTTGCGGGTACGGGCGTTGTTCTTGGTGCTCTGTCCGCGTACGGGGAGTCCGATACGGTGACGGATGCCGCGATAGCAACCGATATCCATGAGTCTCTTGATGTCCATCTGGACGGAAGAACGGAGCTCGCCTTCAATCTTGTACTCACTGTTGATGAGATTACGGATTGCCGCTACCTGCTCGTCGTTCCAGTCTCCGACCTTGATGCCGCGATCGATACCGCAGGTGTCCAGAATCTTCTGGGCTGAGCTGCGTCCGATGCCGTAGATGTAGGTGAGGCCGACCTCGCCAATTTTGTTGTTCGGTAAATCAACACCGGCTATTCTTGCCATATTCTATTCTAAAACTTAATGTTATACAACTGAATTTTATCCCTGGCGCATCTTGAACTTAGGATTCTTCTTGCAGATAACGTAGAGGCGGCCTTTGCGCCTGACGATCTTGCAGTCTTCGCTGCGCTTCTTTATGGATGTCTTGACTTTCATTGCTTTATGCTTTTTTATTTGTATCTGAAAGAAATTCTTCCTTTGGTTAAATCGTAAGGTGAGATTTCAACTTTAACTTTGTCACCAAGAAGGATATGGATAAAGTTCATCCTCATCTTACCTGAAATGTTGCAGAGGAGGACATGACCGTTCTCTAATTCAACGCGGAACATTGCGTTTGGAAGGGTCTCAATCACTGTTCCATCCTGCTCGATAGCTACTTGTTTTGACATTGGAATATCACTTTAAAATTTAATGTTTCCGTCTTTCTCTATATAATCGAAGGTAGAGAGCTGTTCAGCCCGGCCTTTACGAACAACAACCGTAAGCTCGTAGTGAGCCGCGTTCTTGTGGTCTGATGTGTGCACTGCCCAACCATTTCTTGCAAGATACACACCTCTTCCGCCAGCACAGATCATAGGCTCAATACAAATCGTCATTCCATCGACAAGGCGGGCGCCGTGACCCCTTCTCCCATAGTTGGGAATACCGGGTTCCTCGTGCATTTCCTTACCAACTCCATGGCCTTCCAATTCGCGGACCACGGAAAATCCGAATGACTCTGCGTACGTTTGCACCGCGTATCCGATGTCGCCGGTCCTGGCTCCAGCTACAGCAGCTTCAATTCCCTTGTACAGGGACGCCTTAGTGACGTCGAGGAGTTTACGGGTCTCGGCGTCCACCTCCCCTACCGGGAAGGTGTAAGCCGAATCACCGTTGTATCCTTTGTACAAAGTACCGCAATCTACGGAAACGATGTCGCCTTCTTTCAGAACGTAGTCCGACGGGAAACCGTGGACGACGACGTCGTTGACGGAGATGCATAGAGCTGACGGGAAGCCTTCGAAACCCTTGAAGCTTGGAATAGCGCCGTTGTCGCGGATAAAGGTCTCAGCCACCTCATTCAACTTCGCAGTTGTCACACCCGGGGCGACTACTTTTCCGACCTCCGCCAGTGTCCTTGATACAAGGTCACCGTTGATTCTCAACAGCTCGATCTCTTCTTCTGTTTTCGGCCTGATCATCTTCTACTCTGATACTTTTGAAAAACTACATACCGGAACGTCCTGTCAGACGACCTGTCTTCATAAGTCCGTCATAATGGCGCATAAGCAGGTAACCCTCAATCTGCTGGAGCGTATCGAGAACAACACCTACAAGAATCAGGAGGGAAGTACCTCCGAAGAAGCTTGCGAACTGGTTCTGGACACCCATCTTGATTGCGAGGGCGGGAAGAATCGCGATGACAGCAAGGCAGATGGAACCCGGGAGGGTAACTCTGTCGAGGATATCGTCGAGATACTTCATCGTCTGCTTGCCCGGCTTTACTCCGGGGATGAAACCGCCGTTCTGCTTCATGTTTTCCGCCATCATCTGAGGATTGACAGTGACAGCTGTATAGAAATACGTGAAGACGATGACGAGGATTGCGAATATGAAATTATACCAGAATCCCGTATAGTTTCCGATCGTTGCTGCAATACCCCTGGTCTTGTCGCTGAGCGAGAAGAGCATAGGGAAGAGCATGAGGGCCTGGGCGAAGATGATAGGCATAACGCCGGCCGCATTGATTTTGAGCGGGAGGTACTGACGGACTCCGCCATACTGCTTGTTGCCGATAACCCTCTTGGCATACTGTACAGGGACTTTCCTGACTGCCTGAACAAGGGCGATGGTAGCGATGATGACGAAGAACCAGATAACGAACTCGACTACGAGAAGGAGAAGTCCGCCACCGCTGTTGGTGCTGAGCTTCTGACCTACTTCCGCTACGAGAGCGAACGGGAGACGAGCCACGATACCGATCATGATTATAAGGGAAATACCATTACCGATACCACGGTCGGTAATCCTTTCGCCGAGCCACATGACGAACATCGATCCACCCATGAGGATGATTGTGGATACGAGGTTGAACATGAAGCCGCTCCAGCCCACTGCAACTGCAGAACGAGGAATCATACCTGTTACATAAGCAGGGCCCTGGATTGCGAGAATCAGGATGGTCAGATACCTGGTAATCTGATTCATCTTCCTACGGCCGCTCTCGCCTTCCATCTGCATCTTGCGGAAAGAAGGAACGAACATGCCGAGGAGCTGGACCACGATGGATGCCGAGATATAAGGCATCACACCGAGCGCAAAGATTGAAGCGTTACCGAAAGCACCACCGGAGAACATGTTCAGGAGGCCGACAAGACCTTCCTGAGTACTTCCCTGGAGAGCGGAGAGCATATCGGGATTCAGACCGGGAAGCACGATAAAGCATCCCAGACGGTAGATCACGATAAGGAGCATCGTATAACCGATCCTCGTACGGAGCTCTTCAATCTTGTAGATGTTCTTGATTGTTTCGATAAATTTCTTCATCGCTTATTCAATTACGGTTGTTTTTCCGCCTGCTGCCTCGATTTTCTCTACGGCAGACTTTGAGAAGCCGTTTGCGGAAACCTCCACAGCAGCGGAGATTTCACCGTTTCCGAGAACCTTTACGAGGTCGCCCTTGTGAGCAAGGCCGGCTGCGATGAGGGTCTCGATGTCAATCTTATTGATACCGGCTTCTGCAAGAGCCTGAAGAGCGGCTACATTGACAGCCTGGTACTCAACTCTGGTGGGATTCTTGAATCCGAACTTAGGGAGACGTCTCTGGAGAGGCATCTGACCGCCTTCGAATCCGATCTTATGGGAATAACCAGTACGGGACTGTGCACCCTTTGTACCACGGGTAGCAGTGCCGCCTTTACCGGAACCCTGTCCGCGACCAACTCTCTTGCTATTGTGGGTTGCACCCTTTGCGGGTTTCAGATTTTCAAGTTTCATCTCTTTCTCCTCCTTAATCTATAACTTCAAACTTGACAAGATGCTGAACTTTCTCGAGCTGACCGCGATTTACCGCATTGTCTTCAACGATTACAGTCTGGTTCATCTTGCGGATACCAAGGGAAAGGAGATTAGCTTTCTGCCTCTTGGTCTCGCCATTCTTGCTGATAACCTGGGTAATTTTAAGTTTTGCCATGATCTCTTTCCTTTATCCGTTAAACACTTTACTCATGGGAACACCCCTGAGACCAGCCACTGTATAAGCATCCCTCATTTCGGTGAGAGCTGCGATGGTAGCCTTTACGAGGTTGTGAGGATTTGAAGATCCCTTTGACTTAGCAAGGACATTCTGGATTCCTGCTGACTCGAAAACAGCACGCATAGCACCGCCGGCCTTGACACCGGTACCGGGAGCTGCAGGTTTCATGAAAACCTCAGCGCCGCCGAAACGTGCGACCTGCTCGTGAGGGATGGTAGTATTGATGATAGGAACCTTTACAAGGTTCTTCTTTGCATCCTCTACGCCCTTGGCAATAGCTGCAGTAACCTCATTCGCCTTTCCAAGACCATAGCCGACGACACCGTTTTCATCTCCGACGACAACGATGGCAGCAAAGCGGAAGTGGCGACCTCCCTTAGTGACCTTGGTCACACGGTTGATAGCTACAAGTCTGTCCTTGAGTTCGAGGTCAGACGTCTTTACTCTTTTTACGTTTGTATTTGCCATAGTCCTATAAATTAGAATTCGAGGCCGCCTTCACGGGCAGCATCTGCCAAACTTTTAACTCTGCCATGGAAGAGATATCCTCCGCGGTCGAAAGCGACCTTGGTGATTCCCTGGGCCTTGGCGCGCTCTGCGATAGCCTTACCTACGACAGCTGCAGCGTCAATTCCGTTCTTGCCCTTGCACTCTGCTGCGAGAGCCTTGTCGTTGGACGCAGCTGCTACGAGAGTCTTACCCTCGAGGTCATTGATGACCTGAACGTAGATCTGCTTGTTGCTTCTGAACACGACCATGCGAGGACGCTCGGCTGTGCCATTGACATGCTTGCGGATTCTGTAGTGAATCCTTCTTCTTCTTTCTATTCTATTCAATGCCATAACTTTATCCTCCTTAATTATTTAGCGGAAGCGGTCTTACCAGCCTTGCGGCGGAGCTGCTCACCGACAAACTTGATACCCTTGCCCTTATAAGGCTCAGGACGACGGAACGAACGGATCTTAGCCGCAACCTGTCCGACGAGCTGTTTGTCTCTGCTCTTGAGGACGAGGACGGGGTTCTCTCCCTTCTTGACCTGGGGGGTCTCTGCTGTAACTTCAGCGGGAAGCATGAGCTGGATGTCATGGGAGTAGCCGAGAGACATGGTTATGAGCTGGCCCTGAGCCTGGACACGGTAACCAACACCGACAAACTCCTGCTTGATAGTGAATCCCTCTGATACACCGACTACCATGTTGTGGATGAGGGCCCTGTAGAGGCCGTGCATGGAGCGGAATCTAGGGAGATCGTTAGGACGGGATACTTTGATCTCGGAACCCTCAACGGAAACCTTGATGTCCGGATCAACTTTCTGAGACATCTCTCCGAGAGGTCCTTTAACCTTCACCACGTTGCCGTCGAGTACCTCTACGGTAACTCCGGCCGGAAGGTTTACAGGCAATTTTCCTATTCTTGACATAATATCTACTTTATATTAATAAACATAACAGATAACCTCACCGCCGACGTTGAGATCTTTAGCCTCTTTGTCAGTGATGACACCCTTGGACGTAGAGAGAATAGCGATACCGAGACCGTTGAGAACGCGCGGCATGCTCTTCACGTCAGCATACTTTCTCAGACCGGGAGAAGAGACGCGGACAATCTTCTTGATTGCAGCGGTCTTGGTCTGGGGATGATACTTAAGAGCGATTTTGATGGTGTTGCAAGGGGTTCCCTCGACTACCTTGTAGCTGAGGATGTAACCCTTCTCACAAAGGATCTTAGTGATTGCGACCTTCATGTTGGATGAAGGGACTTCGACGACCTTCTTACCTGCGAGGTAAGCGTTACGGACTCGAGTCAGATAATCTGCAATTGGATCAGTCATTTTTTTGTCGTTTTGTGGACCGGCGCTTGGATCGCGCCCGATATCCGATTGATAATATTTATAATAAGTATTCTACTACCAGGATGCCTTCTTGACGCCGGGGATAAGGCCTTGAGAAGCCATCTCACGGAACTGGATACGGCTGATACCGAATTCTCTCATGTATCCTTTCGGACGACCGGTGAGAGAGCAGCGGTTGTGAAGACGTACCGGACTGGCGTTCTTAGGGAGTTTGTCAAGAGCTGCATAGTCGCCGGCCTCTTTAAGAGCCTGCCTCTTTGCTGCATACTTGGCAACGAGTTTTGCGCGCTTAACCTCGCGGGCTTTCATACTTTCCTTTGCCATCTGTCTGTATTTTAGTTGTTGTGTTTCTTAAACGGAAGACCGAATGCCTTGAGGAGGGCGTGAGCCTCTTCGTCAGTATTGGCGGTAGTTACGAAAGTGATCTCGATTCCGTGGATGCGAGGGTTCTTGTCGATCTCGATCTCAGGGAAGATGATCTGCTCCTTGATACCAAGGGTATAGTTGCCCTGGCCGTCAAGTTTCTCAGAAATACCGTTGAAGTCACGGATACGAGGGAGAGCGACCCTGATGAGCCTCTCGAGGAACTCGTACATCTTAACACCACGGAGGGTAACCTTTGCACCGATGGGCATGCCCTTACGGAGCTTGAAGTTAGAGATGTCTTTCCTGGAGGAAGTGATAACGGCCTTCTGTCCTGCGATGATGGAGAGCTCTTCAGCAGCTTCCTCAACGAGTTTCTTGTCCTGTGTTGCATCGCCTACACCTTCATTGAGGGTGATCTTGACGAGTCTGGGGACCTGCATGACAGTTGTGTAAGAGAACTGCTTCTCGAGTGAAGGGACGATCTCTTCTTTGTAAACCTTCTTGAGGGAAGGTACATATCCCTTAGGAAGTGCCTGAACTTCTGCGGGTTTGTTATTCTTCTTTGCCATAATTACTTAATCTCCTCTCCTGATTTCCTGGCATAGCGGATCTTCTTTCCGTCCTCGATCTTGTAACCGACCTTTACGGGCTTGCCCGTAGAGTCCATAAGCTGGACGTTGGAAATGTGGATTCCTGCCTCCTGTTTAACAATACCACCCTGAGGATTCTGGGTGTTGGGCTTGGTATGCTTTGATACCATGTTGACACCTTCTACTATTACGCGGTCCTTGTCGCGAAGAACCTCGAGGACCTTACCGGTCTTTCCCTTGTCGTTTCCGGCGTTTACATAAACGGTATCGCCTTTCTTGATATGGAACTTTTTCATGATTCTTACTCTTTTAAAGGACCTCCGGTGCCAGTGAAACTATTTTCATATAATTCTCGCGGAGCTCTCTGGCGACGGGGCCGAAGATACGTGTGCCGCGAAGTTCGCCCGCGTTATTGAGAAGGACGCATGCGTTGTCATCGAAACGGATATAAGAACCGTCCGGACGGCGGATTTCCTTCTTTGTACGGACTACGACAGCCTTGGTGACAGTCCCTTTCTTGGCGTCGCCGCCGGGGATTGCGCTCTTTACTGTAACGACGATAGTGTCACCTACCGTAGCATAACGGTGATTTGTACCGCCAAGGACACGGATGCAAAGGACTTCCTTAGCTCCGCTGTTGTCGGCCACCTGTAAACGTGTTTCCTGCTGTATCATGACTACTTGGCTTTTTCAACGATTTCTACTAATCTCCACCTCTTGGTCTTGCTGAGGGGGCGGGTCTCCATGATGCGTACAAGGTCACCCTCTCCGCACTCATTCTTGTCGTCCTGAGCGACGAACTTTGTGGTCTTCTTTACGAACTTACCGTAAATAGGATGCTTCTCGTGAGTCTCGACAGAGACGATGATAGTCTTGTCATTCTTGCTGCTGACCACAACTCCTACTCTTTCCTTACGAAGATTTCTTTCCATAGGACTTTACTCTTTACTGATTCTGCTCTTTTTCCTTCTCGGCAAGGATAGTGATCATACGAGCAATATCCTGACGGGTCTTCTTGAATTTGGAAGTGTCCTCCAACGGAGAGACAGCGTGATTGAGCTTCATTGTATCGAGATTGTTCTTCTCGATTGCAATGCGGTCGCGGAGGTCGGCAATCGACATTTCGCGTACTTCTGTTATCTTCATACTTCTAATCCTCCATCAAATTATTCTTCAACATAGTCCCTGCGGACAACAAACTTGGTCGCGACCGGGAGCTTCTGCGCTGCAAGGCGCATTGCTTCTTTCGCAGTTGCGAGTGAAACACCTTCGGCCTCGAAAAGGATACGACCGGGGGTGACAGGAGCGACGAAACCCTGAGGATCACCTTTACCCTTACCCATACGGGTGGAGAGAGGTTTCTTCGTGAAAGGCTTGACAGGGAAGATCCTGATCCAAACCTGACCTTCACGGTTCATGTGACGTGTGAGGGCCTGACGGGCAGCCTCTATCTGCTGTGCAGTAAGCCAACAATTTTCAAGGGTCTTAAGGCCGAATGAGCCGAACGCAAGCTGGTTGCCCCTTCCGGAGTTACCCTTCATGCGGTTCTTCTGTTCCCTTCTGAATTTTGTTCTTTTCGGTTGTAACATTGCTGTATTACTTTAAAAATTTCCTTACAAATCCCTAACTCATTGAAACTCAGCTGGTTGGGTGCTTCTCGCTCCAATTTTGGGATTGCAAAGATACAAAAAAATCCCGAAAAACAAACGCTTTTCGAGATTTTTTTCAACATTTTCGACCGAGGTTTTTGATACTTAACTCTCGGAAAATTTGCAACTTACGCTAAAACGTCAAAAATTTTTCTTGCAATTTTCGACCGCGCTAAATTTCGACCTTCTTATACCTGGGAACAAGGCCCTTCATTATCGACCAGGCGATAAGATATGCTACCCCGCAGAAGCAGAACATAATGAAATATCCGGCGGGTTTTCCTTCGAATCCAAGGAACGTGAAAGACGCTCCGGCATTCTCGGCATAAGTGAAGAGGTTACCGGCCACCTTCTGGATAATCATCGATCCGACACCTCCCGCCATTGCACCGATTCCCGTGATTGAAGCGATCGTGCTCTTGGGGAACATGTCGCCAATGGTAGAGAAGAGGTTTGCTGACCAAGCCTGATGTCCTGCGCCGGCAAGACCGATAAGGATAGCGGGCCACCAAGGACTGTTGAAACGCATTCCGAGAGGCTGGGCGAACAGCGCGGCAATCGGGAAGAATGCGAAGATGAGCATAGCGAGCATTCGTCCTGAATACGGGTGCATCGCCTTCTTTTCCACAAAGAGCTTCGGCAGGTATCCGCCGAAAATGGAAATCACCGTCACAATGGCATAAAGGGTAAATATAAGGCCCTGGCCAAGCGGACTGGAAGCCTTAGCTCCGAACTGGTTGGCAAAGTATGAGGGCGCCCAGAAGAGGAAGAACCACCATACCCCGTCAGTAAAGAATTTACCTGTGATAAAGCTCCATGTCTGTTTATACTTGAAGCACTGAAGAAGAGGTATTGACTTCTCCTCTGCGAGAGCGGCTGCCGCCTTTGCCTCTTCCTCGTCATCCTGATGGATATACTCCAGCTCCGCCTCATTGACATGCTTGCTCTTTTCGGGCTTGTCATACATGAAGGCCCAGAAGAACATCCATATAAATCCGAGACCGCCGATGATGATAAATGCCATTTCCCATCCGAAATGCTTTGCAAGCGGAGGGATACAGAGCGGGGCTGCGAGAGCACCCACAGATGCACCGGCATTAAAGATAGAGGTCGCGAACGCACGGTCCTTCTTGGGGAAATACTCGGCGGTTGTCTTGATTGCCGCAGGGAAGTTCCCGGATTCTCCGAGAGCGAGGATGCCCCGGCAGAGAAGGAACAGGTAGACAGAAGTAGTTGATATTGCCAGAGCTACATTACTTCCGGCCTCAACGGCCTTAAGAGCGACAGCACTGTCGACACCGTCGACAAAAAGGGCGGTTCCCCAGCCGCAGGCGGCATGAAGAACGGCTCCGAAAGACCATACGCCTATAGAAATGAGATATCCCTTCTTAGTCCCCATCCAGTCGACAAACTTGCCGGCGAAGAGGCAGGCTATCGCATAGAAAATGGAGAAGAAGCTGGTAATTGTGCCATAGTCGGCATCGGACCAATGGAACTCGGGCTTGATGAACTCGTCATAAGTGAGCGAGAGCACCTGACGGTCGAGATAATTAACCGTCGTGGCGACAAAAAGCAGCGAGCAAAGCCACCAGCGCCAGGAGGTCATTAGTTTTTTCTGTGTACTCATGTGGTTATCTGTTTGCTTTTATTATATCGAGAGCATTGCGGCAAAGAGAAGAAATCCGGCCCCAGTCTTCGGCCGCAATAACCTCTTTCGGGAAAAGCTTGGAGCCCATACCTACGCAGAAAACACCGGCCTTGAACCAAGCAGAGAGATTCTCCTCGGTCGGCTCAACGGCTCCGGTAACCATGATCTGAGCCCATGGAAGCGGAGCTTTCACATTTTTGACGAAAGACGGTCCGCCGACATTTCCGGCAGGGAAGACCTTCACAAGGTCGCAACCTGCTTCATGGGCATTGCCGATTTCGGTAACCGAGCCGCATCCCGGAGTATAGGCAATAAGGTGGCGGTTGCAAAGCGGAGCGATCTCCGGATTGAAATAAGGACCGACGATGAAATTTGCTCCATACTGTATATAAAGGGCTGCCGTGGGAGCATCGACAATTGAACCTGCGCCAAGAATCATCTCCGGGCACTCTACGCGGGCGAAAAGCTCCAGCCTCTTGAAAACGTCGATGGCGAAATCTCCCCTGTTGGTGAACTCGAAAGCCCTTACTCCTCCGTCATAGCAGGCCTTAAGGACCCTCATTGAAACTTCTGCGTCGCCGCTATAGAAAACCGGCACCATACCGGTTGAATTCATGGCCTCGAGGACCTTGATCTTTGAAAATCTTGCCATATCTCTTTCTATCTTGAAACCCTTCCGCTTCCGTCGCCCTTCATAAGGTTCTCCACCTCGGCGACAGTCACCATGTTGTAATCTCCATAAATCGTATGCTTGAGGCAAGATGCCGCAACTGCGAAATCGAGTGCCTTCTGGTCATCTCCCTTATATGTGAGTAGGCCATAGATGAGCCCACCCATGAACGAATCACCACCTCCGACGCGATCTACGATATGGGTGATATCATAGCGCTTGGACTGATAAAGCTTCTCTCCGTCGAAAAGGACTCCTCCCCAGGTGTTGTGGTTGGCATTGATAGAGCCACGAAGGGTAATGATAACCTTTTTAGCCCTCGGGAACTTCTCCATCAGCTGCTCGCCGACGCTGCGGAAACGAGCCTGGTCGATTTCTCCACCAGTCGCGGTGACGTCAAAGCCTTCCGGTTTGATTCCGAAAACCTTCTCCGCATCTTCCTCGTTTCCAAGGATTATGTCACTGCATGCAACTAAATCAGGCATAATCTCGGAAGCCTTCTTCCCGTATTTCCACAGATTCTTGCGGTAATTCAGATCGCAAGAGACGGTCACTCCAAGTCTGTTTGCGACTTTGGCCGCTTCAAGGCATACATCTGCCGCTCCCTGGCTGAGAGCAGGGGTAATTCCTGTCCAATGGAACCAATCCGCACCCTTGAAAACCTCGTCCCAATCAATCATTCCCTTCTGAATCTCGGAGATTGCGGAATGCGCCCTGTCGTAGACGACCTTGCTCGGACGGGCAACTGCCCCTGTCTCCAGGAAATAAATTCCGAGGCGCTCTCCGCCGGTAATGGAATATTTCGTGCCTACTCCGTGCTTATGCAAATCTGCGATGCATGCGCGGGCTATGTCATTGTCCGGAAAACGGCTGACGAATTCAGCGTCCATCCCATAGTTGGCAAGTGATACTGCGACATTGGCTTCTCCCCCGCCAAAAGTGGCATTGAAGGTCCCTGCTTGGGCAAATCGGAGATAATCCGGGGTCGCAAGACGGAGCATTATCTCTCCAAAAGTAATGATTTTCGGCATAATGATTCAAACTAAATTTCTGCAAAATTAACATTTTATTTCAGATTTCGTGCACGTACACGGAAATTATTATTAAATTTGCATATCAAATACAACAGCAGATGGAAAAACCGATGAATCCAGAGGGAAGAATAACGATAAAGGATGTAGCGAGACTTTCCGGCCTGTCAAAAGGAACAGTAGACCGAGTCATACATAATAGAGGCGAAGTATCCAAGAAGAGCTATGACAAGGTAATGAAAGTGATAGAAGAACTCGGATACGAACCGAATATCTTCGCTTCAATGCTCGCTTCGCGCAAAGAGCACATAGTTGCGGCTATTCTCCCCTTCTATGAAAAAGGAGAATTTTGGGAGCTGCTCGAAGAAGGTATTCGCCGCGCTGCCGAAGCCGAGAAGACTTTCGGAGTAAAGGTTGTGAGAATCGGATATAATCAGTATGATCTCGAATCCTTCCGCGAAGCTTGTGAGGAAGCACTCGGAATGAATCCTTCGGGCGTCGTCATAGCTCCCATGTTCAAAAACGACACCCTCTCCTTTGCCGGGGCCCTGCGCGAAAAGGACATCCCCTATGTTTTCATTGATTCAAAGATAGAGGACGACGGATATCTGGCATACTATGGAATGCCTATGTACCAGAGCGGGTATCTATGCGCTTATCTTCTCTCCGGCGGCAGGGAGATCGGGAATGTCGCCATTATCCGTATCCGAAGGGACAAGAACAGCCAGTCCGATCCGACAATCAACCGAAGAGCCGGATTCATGGATTATTTCGCCGAGCATTATCCGGACAGCGAAGTCAGCAATGTTTTCATCGACCCGCACGATCCTGAAAGCATAGACAGCACACTCGATGTCTTTTTCAAAGAGCATCCTGACGTCCGCCATATCGTCATGTTCAATTCGCGAATCCACCTGGTCGCCGCCTATCTTGAAAAGCACGGCATGGAAAGCTGCAGGGTGATAGGATTCGACAATCTCGAAAGGAATCTGTCCGCTCTTAGAAGAGGAACAGTCGATATGCTGATCACCCAGCATCCGGACGAACAGGTCTATAATGCGATCAGCACTCTCTCAGACAAAATTGTACTAAAAAAAGAGCCTCAGCACAAGGATAATTTCATGCATATGGATATCCTGACGCGCTATAACGTCGATTACTATTAGGATTTTCGGATAATTAACATTACTTTTGCAGTCCGCAAATAACTTAGGGGCGTAGTTCAGTCGGTTTAGAACGCTTCAGTCACATTGAAGAGGTCATCGGTTCGAGTCCGATCGTCCCTACTAAATAGGACAAGTCGCAAGATTTGTCCTGATTTTTTATTTTATCGGCGTCGTAATCGACTGATACAGAGCGAAACAGATTGAGCACTTCGTTCTCCTCACCAGTTAGATAACACTTCTTTTCGTTGTCCCAGTAAATCCCACGGGGATGCACCAGTTTCTGGATGCTCTGGCAGGTATCGAAGTCGTTTTGGCTCCACCAAGTCCCTAATTGTGAGGACATTGAGATAGTAGTACTGATATACTCCGGCAAGTTAGATATTTCTTCGTTTAGTCCATCCGCTTCCCGGGTCAAATCTGCCTTTTTCTCTTGAAGTGCCGCTACCGCATCATTACAGGTCGCTTCGTCGATTTCATCAAGTGCGTATTTCAGTCGTACGGCTTTTATTTTTCTATCGAAAGCTGCCAGTCGTTTTTCTATATCCTCCGCTTCCATTCTATCCAATTCGACCTTCTCGAAGAACTTATCGGTAAGGACATCTTCCAGAATAAAGTTCAGTTCCTCGGGGATGCGATACTCGTTGAGGAGATTGGAGTATGCCAGATTCCTCGCTCAAATGGAAAGACAGTCGGGCCAGTATCAGGGAAACTTATGCCCAGGAATGCCTTTCATATTGAAGATTAAAATTGTAACAGCAGGAAAAAATCATTATCTTTTTAAGTTAACACTCAACACTTAGTAACAAAATCAATTTTCAACCATGACGGACTGGAGTAAGATCGTTTGTGGAGATGATCTCGTCTCTGCTGCAAAAGAAAGGTCTAAGACTTATCTAACAAAACAAGTGGGTCTTGATGTAGTCTCTCTAGAAACCAATAATGGTTGGACCGAAGTAAAGAGAAATAAATCGGGACAAGTCGTCACATTAAGGAAGGACAAGAAGTCAACGGATATCTTTGAGAATAAGGTATGGATGATCTTCTATAAAATGGGGTTTACCCATATGAATGTCGACAATGATTTTGTTATTGATTTAAATGGGAATTCAAAGCAAGTTGATGTTGTCGCGATGGATGACGAAACTTGTATTTTGATTGAATGCAAATCATCAAAAACGCTTGATAAGACAACCACTTTCAAACAAGAATTAGAGTCTATTCATGGGTACTTCTCTGATGCTTGTGATGCGATCAGAGCACAATTTGGCGAGCGGCAGTTTAAATTTATATTTGCAACTGAAAATTACGTCATTGCTGACGATTCAAAAGACAGCGAACGAATGAATAGTTTCGGCATCTACTATATGAACGATGATGCCACTCTGTACTATTCGCAACTTGCCGAGCATTTAGGGAAAGCTGCCAGGTATCAATTACTAGGAAACCTTTTCACGAACACAGATATTAAAGGTATCGAGAGTACTGTTACCGCTATAAAAGGGGAAATGAGTAATCTGCCTTACTTTTCTTTTTTGATTGAACCTGGCCGATTATTGAAATTGGCATATGTCCTACACAGAAATGAGGCCAACCACCTCCTTATGCCAACTTATCAGCGTCTTATAAAGAAAGATCGGCTTAGTGCCATTCGACAGTTTGTCAACGGTGGAGGTTACTTCCCGAATTCCCTGATTGTTTCTATTGATTATAAAGAAGAGGGAGAACCGTTTGTTGCGTTTGAGAAACAGCCGTCTTCTGGTGCTATCGCAGGCACTTTGACATTACCTAAGAAGTACCGTTCAATTTATGTTATAGATGGCCAACATCGGCTTTACGGTTATAGTGATTCTGATAAGGCTTTTTCTAATGTAGTTCCAGTCGTCGCGTTTATAAACCTTCCGCCAGAACGACAAGTGGCGATGTTTATGGAGATTAATGAGAATCAAAAGAAAGTATCCAAGTCACTTCGCAACACGTTGAATGTCGACCTTCTATGGAAATCCAATAATCCACGAGAAAGGAAAGAAGCTCTTATGCTGAAGGTCGCTGAAGAGCTGGGGGATCATAAACGTTCTCCGTTATATGGCAGAATAGTCACTGGTGAAAATTCCACAACCGAACTCCGTTGCATTACTACTGAGTTTATTAAAGATGCATTCAAAGATTCAAAATTCCTGAATGAGTATGCGAAGAATGGCGAAAAGACTCGTATAGGAACTATTGATAAAGACGATAACGATAAGACCTCGCAGGTTCTGTTTTCTTTAATGTGTGATTGCTTCGGCACTGTTGCTGATCTGTTAAAAGACGAATGGAATAAAGGAAGCCAAGGCATTTTAGCAATTAATAATGTAGCGTATGGACTAATTCGTATTTTTGATGATATTATTAACATATATTTGTCAAAATACGGAAAGACATTTGTGGATGATTTTGAAGATGCTAAAACCTTCTATGATGTAATGATTCTAGATCTCTGTGAGGCAATAGAGGGGATGGATGCGCAGACTCAAGCCAAATTAAAAGAAAAGGGTGGCTCTGCTAAAAAGACAGCATGGAGAACTTTACAAGTCGCTTTGAACTCTAAGAATGCTGAGTTTACGAGTGATGATTTACAGGAATATATCGCGGATTATTGTACTGATAATAACCCTGAGGCTGAAAATTATCTTACTGACATTGAGAACCTTCTAAAAGATAGATATAGTGGCCTCCTCTGGTTGGACAGGGTTAAGCCCTTGTTAAGTCAATCTCTCCTCGGGGCAGAGCCCTCCCTACAGGTGGTGCTCTGCGTCCTGGACGGTGCTACGAAGGTAGTGATTC
>Ga0079305_1000432_pt1 | contig 92707 bp, 91 predicted proteins | sample LMS_cellobiose_e_FD_79183 | JGI IMG/M metagenome (GOLD analysis project Ga0079305, IMG submission 79183) | Rumen-fistulated moose microbial communities from Alaska, USA - LMS_cellobiose_enrichment | ecosystem: Host-associated > Mammals > Digestive system > Stomach > Rumen fluid ...
AGAATGGTGAGAATCCCAGCAAACTATGCGATTTTATGCGGGTGAGCAGCGGTAGCTATGCAAAGGTTTATGCAAAACCAAGCGCAATAATGTCCTCAGACCGCTTTTTTAATGGAATAAACTCATTTCTTACCCTTCATATCTCATTCGATACGGCGGCCTTGATCAGCCGTCAATCTATGTGTTCCTCACCATCCGAATATAATATAATGATTTCTGAGCAAGCTCGAAATTCGTATAAAGCTGGTAAATTACTGAAAATAACGTTAATTTTATTGCGAATTATCAAAAAATCGATTGAATATTACTGTAATTCGTAGAATATCTGTCGATATCAACAAAAATAGTCAACAAATGTTGATTATTATGCTTTTTTAGAGGATCTGGTTGGATTATATGTGCAATGCGGACGCGATAGAATGAACGCAACAGAGGAGAATTCAAAACATGGTGGACCCGGCCGGATTTGAACCGGCGACCTCCGCAATGTCAATGCGACGTCATAACCCCTAGACCACGGGTCCGATGGTTGGACGATATACTTACAGTACATAAACTTTTTTAGCCACAGCAGAATTGGAGGGCGATGATCACACTAGGGATCGAGGGTACGGCGCACACCTTGGGAGTCGGGATCGTGGATTCCGACCATAACGTTCTGGCTAATGAGCTGGATATGTTCAGGCCCAAGAACGGCGGACTGCACCCGAGGGAGGCCGCGAACCATCATGTGGACTTCGTTCCGAAGATGATGCAGCAGGCTTTCGAAGTCTCCGGTCTGAAGCCCAAGGACATAGACGTGATCTCCTTTTCGATGGGTCCCGGCCTGGGCCCCTGCCTTCGTGTGGCAGCCACCGCAGCAAGAGCATTCTCATGCTCCATGGGCATCCCGATCGTAGGCGTGAATCATTGTGTGGCACATGTTGAGATCGGAAGGGCCCTCTGCGGATGCGACGACCCTGCCTTGCTCTATGCTTCGGGAGGGAATACACAGGTGATCGCTTTCGCCGAGGGGCGCTACAGGATATTCGGCGAGACGCAGGACATCGGCATCGGCAACATGTTGGATAAGTTGGGAAGGGACCTTGGCATAGGTTTCCCCGCCGGCCCCGTGTTCGAGAAACTGGCCAGGGAGGGAAAGGAGTACCACGAGCTGCCGTATTCTGTCAAGGGGATGGATGTGGCGTTCTCCGGACTGATGACCGCGGCCCTTAATCTACAGAGGAAGGGTGTCCCGATGGAGGATATCGCGCTGTCAGTGCAGGAGACTGCATATGCGATGCTCACAGAGGTCACCGAGAGGGCGATGGCCCATATCGGCAAGGACGAGGTCCTCCTGGGCGGCGGCGTGGCACAGAACATGCGTCTGAGGGAGATGGTCAGGGAGATGGCCGAGGCCCGCGGAGCGGAGATGTTCGTACCCGATCGTAGATTCTGTATGGACAACGGTGCGATGATAGCCTGGCTCGGGAGTGAGATGTACAGGTCGGGCGTCAGGATGAAGATAGAGGACACCGTCATCGATCAGAGATTCAGGACCGATGAGGTGGAAGTGACCTGGAGGAGCTGACTCACTGTCCGTTCTTCAGTTGCTCTTCAAGAATAGAATCCAATTTTTCCAGGAACTGTTCCACCATGTCAGCTGGTATGGAACCGCCGGCGGCGATCTTGTGGCCCCCGCCCTCTCCTCCGACAGAGGCGCAGGCCTCCCTCATGGCGACAGCGAGATTGATGCCCCTGTCGAGCTGTACCCACATCCCCCTGGAAGAGATGTTGACCGGATCCTTGGATTGGTTCATGCCGATGGTCGGCTTATCCGGATTCCCGATGCATTGCATCGATATGCCGCAGAGCATCCCTGTGAATCCGGAATCTGTGCTGTCGAACCATTGGAAGTGCTTCCTTTGGTTCAGGCCCTTCTTGTCCAACTCGACCATGTTGGCGACGACGTCCTTGTCAGAGGTGTGCATGAGTTCTGCGCCCATCTCGATGGCCTTCATATCGCCCATCCCGGCGGAAACACCCATTCCTCCGAATCCGGAACGGCCGCAGCTGTTCAGGACGGATGAAAGATACTCCGCATCCATCTTGAATCCTGTAAGGTAGTATCTTGTGCGGGCGATCTCGTTCATCGACTGCTCCAGCATTCCCTGCTGCGTAAGCTTGATGGCTATGAGCGACGAGAGTTTCCTTTTCTCCTCCTCGGTCAGTTCCATGTATGATTTGGAAAGGTCGATCCCGGCATCGTCAAGGAGCTTAGCAACACCCGCCTCGTCACCGCTGACCCCGCGTATGTACGGGTCGGTGGAGAGAAACAGTCCTGTATCCAGCTTTCCTGCGGGTATGAGGGATCCCGGCATCTCCTCTATGAATCCTCTTTTCTTCCCTTCGGCCAGGAGGTATGTGTTGAGTCCGGACAGACCGTTGATGTGCTGCCTGTCACCGGCGATGCCCGCCATTGCGACCTGCACCAGGTCCCAGTTGGATTCCCTCATGGTGACCGAGAAGAGAAGTGCCATCGTGGCGCCACAGCCAGATGTCATCCCGTCGATCCCATAGAGGTGCGGATTGGCATAGCAGACGCGCTGCGCCTCGGCGATGATGGTGTGGTGATCCAATACGACTATGTCGTTCTTCATGGCATCCAGCTGATCGATGTACGATGCGCCGAGGTCGGTGATGATGATGCATTCCGCCTTGGTGGCGCGGATGAGATCCATGTTGTAGTCGTTAAGTGTCGTGAAGAGCGTCACACGGAACTCCTTTCCTTCGCGGAGAAGCGTCTGTGCGATGATCGATGCGGCGGAAACGCCGTCCGCATCATAATGTGAATAGACTTGAATGAAATCATGCCCACGGACGATGTCCGCGGCATGAGATAAGGTTGTAAGAAGTTTTGAGGGGACCTCAGTCTCCATGTAACTCACTTAAGCATGAGTTCCGCATTGCTGAGAGAATACTTCCAGTCTGCGGGAAGGACTCCGTTCCTCTTGTAGTAGCGCTCGAGCCTCCTGATCTTGGCCTCAATCATGAGGAGTCCTCTCCTGTTGGAGATGTCTCCCTTGTTGGATTTGAGGTGGACGTTCAGTGAGATTGCGCGCCTCATGAGGTTTGAAAGGTCCTCGGGAAGAGCGGGTGCGACTCCTTTCTCATCCATGATCTCGGTGATCGTCTTGCCGGTTGCGAGCCTAACATCAGGTACTCCATACTGGTCCCTGAGGATAAGTCCGATCTGGGCGGAGATGATTCCGTCTTTCGCGAGTTTCACGATGAGGTCCTCGATTTCGGTGGCGTTGAGGGGTACCCATGCGGGATTCTCGGAAACCATAGGGTGTTTTGAACAGGATTTTCCCTTTCTTCTTGTGTGCATTCTTGCCATAGTGTGATCCTCCGAATCATATCTAGGCGGCGAGGCTACGCATGCGATTATAGAGGAGATATATAAAGGGTGGTTGCGGGGGAACGGAGTTCCGAACCCCTGCGACCATCAGCTTCTCTTTCCCCTCATGGTGTACCAGGTGTATCCTATGAGAACCGCACCGAACAGGACGGCTATCGCCGCTATGGCGACGATCACGAAGCTGAACCATTCAACAGTTATCGTCATACCGTCTGCGGTGACCTCCAATGAAGACGGAACAATCGATATGATGACGTTGTCCGGCATCTCCGGGGTTCCCAGGTCGTTCATGACCGTTTCGAAGGTCGTTCCTATCGGGAAGACCTTGGAGCATTTGCTTCCGTTGACGGTCCATCCCGCCCTCAGATTGGAAACCTTGTCTCCGTTAAGGTTGACCGTCACGGGGGCTCCGAGCTCGTAGTCGACCGCATACTGGCTGAAGTGCTCGACCTCGAAGTACACGACCTTTCCGTCGAAGGTGTAGTTCAGATACTCGACTTCTCCATCGTCAGAGATGTACATGACGATGATGCTGTCACGAACGACGTTGATGGGCATCTCACATTCGATCTGCACCACGACATTCTCATTGAACAGTCCTGAGAACGGTTTCCCTTCCACAGTCATGGTGATCTCTTAGATGTTTCCGTTGTCCACATGGACCGAACCTGAATCCTTGGCATGGGTCTTCACCACCAACAAATGGATATCATCCTTGGAGCCTAATCCTTTCAGTACCTCGGACGAGAAGTACAGGGTGGTGTCGTTCTCCGTATAGGTCAGCGACCCGTCTTGACCGTTCTCAGACTTTCGATCTGGCCCACGGGACGGTATCCTCGTACTCCTCGCGGTCGAAAGAAAGCTTCTCTGGCAGGGAATCGAACAGCTCCGATCTCATCTCGCAGTCGTCACTGACCTTCCTCCCCAGCCTCGCGGCGCACACGTCGCAATACCCGATGTCCCTGGTGGTCACGATCTCGATCTCGTATCCTGCTTCCTCCAGGAACTCCCTTGCGGCAGCCTGCTCTGAAGTCTCCCCCTCCTCCACGTGGCCTCCAGGCATCTCCCAACCGTTGCGGCCATTGTGCCAGACCATTAGAAATCTATTGTCCTTGAATGCTATGGCGTAGACTGTCCTCATGTCACTGCCTCTCCACCACGATCATCGCATGTGCCTTCTCTAAGGGATCCAAGGACCTGTCGTCGATGACCTTGAACCCTCTGTCGCGGATGACCTTCTCCGCTTCCCTGAATATCGATTCCGGAGGCGCGGTCACATCCTCCGACCGAGCTTTCACAGCCACCATCCCGTATCTCGCGCCGAACGCGTCCATGTTGTCGCACAGAATCTTCGCCTGCATCCTCTGCGCCACATCCTGATAGACCATGTCCACCCCGTCCGTGAACATGGAATATCCTTCAGGCTTGGTGGCATCGCCCAAGATCGGCATCATGTTCGGACGGGTCTCGCACGTACCCACCAGTTCCCTGAACATCCTCTGGGCGAACTCCACGCAGTACACCTTCCCCTCGACGCATATGTCCGACACATGCGAAGGCGTAGTGCCGCTGGACGCACCCAGGTACAGTATCTTGGAATCTTTTCTGAACGGGAACTCCTTCCCGCCAACGGTCAGGTACGCGGAGAGCTTGCTCCTCCTGGGATCCCACTCCCTGTACTCCGTCCCCTGCAGGGTGAACAGCCTCTCGCCGTACACCCTCTTTCCCGGACAGGATGATATCGTATACAGCCTGCCCCTGTCCTGGAATACGGTCCCGGAGGTGAAGTTCAGAGGTTCCATGGGCCTTCCATAGTATATTCTTTATAAAATCCTGTCAATCGACGGAGCATGATCACGACAGAGGACCTCTCCAAGATCGCTGATGCGGTCCAGGAGGAGATCCGCAAGATCCCGAATTCCGGATGCATCGGGGACGAGATATGCATCGGTGCCGACGGCACGCCCACATCAAGGATAGACAAGATGGCGGAGAACGCCGTGCTGATGTATCTGGAGAGGAACTCCGTCCCGCTCAACGTGCTGAGCGAGGAGATCGGTTTCGTGGACAGGGACGGGGAGGAGACCCTGGTCCTGGATCCCATAGACGGCTCCAACAACGCGGCCGCCGGGCTCCCGAATTACACGGTATCCCTGGGTGTCGGTAAGGGCTCCCTTTCGGGCATGAGGCTGGGATACATACGCAACCTTGTCACAGGGGATTCCTACTGGGCCGAGAAGGGGAAGGGGGCGTTCAAGAACGGGAGGCCGATCCACGTCCGCGAACCTGATTACAAGCAGCTCTTCGTGATGAACTACATGGGAAAGTACGCTCACCAGGAGGCGTTCAACATAGCGAAGAAGGCATCCTCCTGCCGCTGGCTCGGCTGTTCCTCCATGGAAGTGGTGATGGTCGCGGAAGGAGGGGCGGACGCATTCTGCATGTATTCTGAGAACTACGTCCACTGCGAGAGGGTGGTGGACATCGCCGCAGCGGTATTGATCCTCAGGGAGGCCGGAGGGGAGATCTACGATCTGAAAGGGGACATCCTCGACCTTCCGTTCGACCTGGAGCACAGGAGCAACACGATGGCCGTCAGCCGCAAGGAGGTCTTCGACTACCTCATCAAGAACAAGGACCCGGTAAGGGACCATAGGTACGGCATCTATGCCAACACATCCCTCTCCAAGGCCACGGATTATACGAGGCAGGTCATCGAGGCATTGGGTGACCACCAGTACTTCGTGGACGAGAACATCGCAAAGGTCATGGGCATCGAAGGGATGCCGCTGAAGGACATGGATGTGGACATCGTCATAGTCGTCGGAGGGGACGGCACCCTGCTGAGGGCGCTGCAGAGGACTGACGCCATGGTCATAGGGATAAACGGCGGGAGCGTAGGATTCCTGGCCGAGATAGACAAGGACCATATCAAGGACGGCATCGACCGCCTCCTCAGGGAGGATTACACCATCGAGACACGTTTCAAGCTGTCCTCATGGTACAATGGCGCATATCTGAAGGATTCAGTCAACGAGGCATTGATCCACACATCCTCTGTCGCAAAGATCCGTCACTACAAGATCTACGTCGACGACGTCCTCGCGTGCGAGATGCGCTCGGACGGGGTGATAATCTCCACTCCCACAGGATCCACCTGCTACGCGATGAGCCTCGGGGCCCCTTACATGGATCCCCACGTGGACGCTCTCATGGTGGTCCCCATGGCGGCATACAAATCCACATCCAGGGCTTTCATAGTCCCTGCGACGTCCAAGATCACCGTGGAATCCGTTTTGGACAAGGAATGCGTCATCGTGTTGGACGGTCAGGAGGAGATCCCGATGGAAGGATGCACGAAGGTGGACTTCATGGTCTCCAACAAGAAGGCCAGGTTCATCAGGTTCAACATGGACTTCTTCTCCCGCGTGCGCGAGAAGCTGGTGAATGCGCTATGAACAGGATAAGAGGTGTCAGCATAGATTTCATCGACGGGTTCAACGAATCCGCCAAATCCACATATCCGGACGAGTTCCTGTGCGTACACAGGGAGATAGACGGGATAATCTCGGAGATGGTCATGCTTCCGGGCACCGTTTTCGGTGATGAGCACAGCTTCATCAACCAATGGATGGAGCCTATCGATTTCTCCATAGCGGGATCGGCACATTCCCATCCCGGTTTCTCCAACGAGCCCTCCGATGCGGACAAGGAATTCTTCAGCAACATGGGGGGAGTTCATTTCATAACCTGTCAGCCGTACGACCGCACGAGCTGGAAAGCATACGATTCCCATGGGGAGCCCATACAACTGGAGATCGTTTACTGATCCGCCGTGCACTCGGCCATCAGGCCGTCTATGACCTCTATCATGCTGATGAGGTAGAGCCTGTCGTTGGATTCAGCGACCACGTGCACGATATCCTCCGAGTCGTCGTCGAGGGAGACCGAGAACGCACCACCGGGCATGTTGACCCTCCAGCATCTGTTCTCGTAGAATACGGTGGGGCTGACGTTCCCCGCATTCTGCTCCATCATGCGTATGAAGTCGTCGGGGCTGCAGGAGAACCTGTAATCCTTCTTCTCCGAGTAGTACTCCGGGAATTCGCTCAGCTTCTCGCTGATGTTGTTGGATCCGGCGAACTGCGAAAGGATGACGGACGCGTAGATCGCGTCAGGCCCGAGGCTGATGTCGACGAATGCTATGCCCCCGTCGAAGAAACCGATGTCCGCCCCGTGCTCCACCATCGCCTTGTGGATGCTGCTGGCGGATGGGTGTGTGTAGATGATCTCCATCTGCTCTGCATCCGGGACCCCGTTGGGGGTGTTGACGGTGAGGCCGATCTTCCCTCTGAAGAGGTCCTCTATGAAGCAGGATGTGTCCATGGGCACTACGATCTTCTTCGGCCTGAGGTATAATATTATCAGTGCCAGCACGTGCTCGTCTGACATGGGTTCCCCCTTCTCGTCGAACATCTTCATCAGTGTTCCGATGCGGTTGAGGGATATCCCTATGGAGCCGTTGTTGGCCTCGACCAAGGCTTTCATCTGCTTGATGTCGGCCTCCTTTGTGGATAATGAGTTGGAAACGAAGTTCCTGTCCTTCTGTGCGTTGATGGATATGATGTCGGCGCCTATGGTGGTCAGGATCTGGGGGGCCGAATCCGTGGCGGTACCGCAGTTGCAGTTCAGCACCACCGAACCTCCGGCGGTGTCCTTGGAAAGGGCCAGGATCCTGTTGTTGTAGTCCATGGTGGCGTTGTAGTACTTCTTGACGCTTCCGATGGATTTATAGTCAGGGAGCCTGCGGTCCTTCTCCAGATCGTGGTTCAGTGCCCTCAAAGATTCGCCGTCGAAATAGCTGCCGTCCGGGGAGATCAGAAGATATCCGCTGACAAGGTCCCTCTGACGGAACTCGGTCACATAGACGCAGCAGTCACCCTTCCTCGCGGCGTATGCCGCGACGGGTCCCGAGACGACCCCGATATCGATGACGTCCGCCCCCGAGGATACCAGTCCTGCGATGACCGCGTTCATCATCATCGAGCTGCTCTGCATGAGGTCCATCCCCACTACGACCTTATGATACCTGACCGAAAGGGCATGGCCCAAAAGGAGTCCCATCTCGGGTGTGGTGTCCTCCGAAGGAGAAGACCTTAGCAAGAGCCCATCATTATGCTCCATACAACCCTCAACAGGTTATCCGATAAATAGGGCTTACGTATCGAGGTCCATCTGAGGCAGATCCCCGAACGACCAGTTGTTGTAGAATCTCCTCACATCCCTGGTGAGAAGCAGAGCAAGGGACGCCCCTCCCAGGATGGTCTGGACCCATATGATGAATCCCAGATGGCCGTTCAGCAGCATGTTTCCCAGTGTTAACGTCACGATGAGCACCAGGGAAAGTATGGCGAATTTGTAGGATATGCCCGATTTCAGGAAGAGTGTGACAGCGATGAAGAGCTCCCAGCATCCTGTTCCGATGAAGAACATCTGGAAACCTTGCGAGTCGGCGTACTCGTTGCCGAAGAGATCCGGATACGCTAAGGCGGCGGAACCGTAGAACAGCATGTGGAAACCCATGACCACGATGAGTCCGGTGCCGTAATTGGCCATATAGGGCCGTTCCTCGTCCATACCTCCCCCATCCGCCCTTCCATATTTACGTCTGCGTGTCCTTTTTCTATTCGATACCCGTTGACGTCGAACAATGAGCGAGACCAAATGGACTATTTCGAGCATGCTCCGCCCCTATTGGCCCCAGATAGCGCTGATAGTGGTCATCCAGCTGATCGGGGTGTTCCTGCAGGTGGAGACCATAAGCCTTCTGAGGCCCATTCTGGACGCCAGCGTCCATCGCGAGAACATCGATCTTCTAATGTCGCTGTCCGCGACCCTGATCATGCTCACCATAATCGTCTCGCTGATCCTGGCGACCACGTCCTATCTCGCATCAAAGATTGCATCCGCGGTGTCGGAGTCCCTCAGGATGAAGATCATGACCGCCGCCGTCAGCACCAATGACATCGAGACCATGGGGGAGTCCACCACCAGCACCATGACCTGCCTCATCAACGACGTGAACTCCGTCCAGAGATACGTCTTCGAGACGCTGAGGACTTACCTCCCGATGCCGGTTCTGATGGCCCTGCTGTTCTATTATGCGTTCCTGATCAACGATACCATCGGAATCCTCATGGCTGTGACGATGTTCGCGGCTATGATCCTGACCTATGTGTTCTCGTCCCGCATACACCCCCTCTACTCCAAGCAGGTTGATGCGGTGGACAACGTGAACAGATGCCTGAGGGAGAAGATCAACGGCAGCCGTACCATACGCGCATACGACGGCGTGGAGTACGAGGAGGAGAAGTTCGCAGGATACAGCACTGTGCTTGGAACCTACAACAGGAAGGTCACTCTGGGGAGCTACGCCGTACCGTATATCTCGACCGCTTTCCTGTGGCTGTACATCGTGTTCATGTTCGTAGCATTGGTGCTGGACGAATCGGGGAAGATCGTCCCCTACGTCATGATCGTCTTCATGCAGTACGTCACATTCATCGTATCGACCATGGCCATAGTGCCGTACCTCGCATTAGGCACTCCCAGAGCCCGTATATGCTTCAGGCGTCTCCGCGACACAGTCAGCGCATCTGACATCGGTAAGGTCTACAAGGAGCCGGTCGTCGTCGAGACGGACAACATATTCCACGCCGAGAACCTGACGGTCGATTCCAGCTACGGGAAGCCCACCGTGGACGATGTTAGCATGGTCATCGGCAAAGGCGAGGTAGTGACCATCCTCGGGCCGAACGGATGCGGAGCATCCGATCTGTTCAATGCCGCGATGGGATTCAAGAATTACGGCAGCGGAAGGATACTCATAGACGGGATGGACCCTTCGGTCACCGACCCCGCCGTCATACGTGATGTCGTCGCGTACGCAAGCAACGGGATGCACATCTTCAGGGGTACGTTGAGGTATAACCTCGACCCCCACAGCTCGCACACGGACGATGAGATACTCTCACTGTGCAACCGCATCGGCCTGGGCAGGCTCATATCGGATATGCCCGAGGGTCTGGATACGCACATCGACGATGAGCTGTCATCCATGTCCGGAGGCCAGAGGCTCCTGGTGATAATGGCACGCTGTCTCCTCCATGATGCGAAGCTGTACGTCTTCGACGACTGCTTCTTCTCGCTGGACCAGCAGACGAGGGCCATGGCCCTCGATACCGTCATGGATGTCTGCAAGGGCAGCGCCGTGGTATTCCTGATGCACGACATGTCCACCGCGACCGTATCGGACAGGGTGTTCCTCATGGACAAAGGGAAGGTCAGGGACATGGGAACCCATGAGGTCCTGATCGGAAGATCGGAGCTGTACATCAACCTCTATAAAGCAAGCCAGGGGAGGGACGGTTCATGGGCCTGATGAGGACCGCGGCGGAATCTCTCCGCAAGATAGAGCGCTTCATGGGTCCGGAGCATACCAAAACCCTCCGTTTCTGCGCATTGCTGGCACTTATTGCCACGGCATTGCTCAGCGTAGTGCCTTACACCTGCGGACTGATCTTGGATGCTGTAGTCGAATTCATCGAGACCCAAGAGGGATTCCCGATCAACACGATGATCGACCAATGCACCCTAGTGATGCTGCTGGTCGTTATCTGGTACACCGCAACGACCCATTCCAAGCGCGAGATAGCGAAGCTCGGATTATCCACCGGCAGGAGGATTAGGGATGGGCTTAACAAGAAGATGATGTCGATAAGCATCAAGGACCTGGACAACATCCCGTCCGGGGACCTGTCGACCCGCTTCACCAACGATCTCCCGGCAGTCATCAAGCTCATCTCCTCCGATTATACCGGATTCTTCGTCAACCTCACGATGATTGTGGGCCTCCTTGTGATGATGATCATAACGTCGCCGGTTCTTGCCCTGATCTATCTGGCCATAATGCCTCTGACCCTCATGATCGGCAGATACATCACCAACCAGTCCGAGGAGGAGTTCGCGGTACAGAGGAAGAAGATCGCCGATCTCAACACCAAGATGAGCGACATCATCACCACCCACCCTACCATCAAGATAGAGAAGATGGAGGACCTGGTCTTGGAGGATTTCAGGAACGACAACAGGGACTTCACCAAAGCGTTCGTGAGCACGCGCACACGCTCCGGCATGCTGGCGCCCCTGGTATCCATCATGGCCAACGTTGGTTATCTCGTCACCGTCATCGCAGGCAGCATGATGCTGTTCTACGGGATGATCGAGATCGGCATGCTGATGACCTTCATGATCTACGTCAGGTTGGTAAACAATCCTCTGAACATCTCGACCAAGGTCTTCGACGGCATCAGGGACGAGGTCATATCGCTGGACAGGATAAACGAGGTCCTGGACTATCCGGAGAGGATAGAGCAGGAAAAGGATGAGAGCTTCACCATCGGGAAGGGCGTCATCGAGCTGAAGGATGTATGCTTCTCGTACGACGAGGGCAAGGAGATCCTCCATTCGGTCTCATTCGTTGCAGAGCCAGATCAATTGATTGCTCTCGTTGGGCCCACCGCATCAGGGAAGACCACGGTGGCCAATCTGATGATGGGATTCTACGAGTCGGATTCAGGCAGCATCCGGATAGATGGCATGGACATAGACAGGATTCCGCGCCATGAGCTCGGATCCAATGTGACCGCCGTACTTCAGAACCCTTGGGTGTTCGACGGCAGCATAAGGGAGAACATCATCTACAACCGCAAGGGAATCACCGAAAAGGAGTTCATGGACATCACCAAGGCCGTGGGGCTCGACGAATACGTCCGCAGACTCCCTGAGGGATACGAGACCAAGATCGGCTCCGACCTGAGGCGCCTGCCGTTGGCACAGAGCAGGATGTTGGCTCTGTCCCGCGCCCTTATAGGCAATCCGAAGATCCTCATCTTAGACGAGGCCGTGGCAGGATTGGACCCGATCACGGGGCAGTCTGTCATCGACAGGCTCAAGATGAACAAGAAGGGCCGTACCACGATAATCATAACACATAATCAAGTCCTAATAGAGCAGGCGGACAAGGTCATCCGCATGGAGAACGGACGCATAGTAGGCAGTTAATTTGGATGTTGCATCCATCTTTTTTGCCGATCTATGTGGCACACATTACCAATTGAAAAGGCTCATTGAAAATTGGGTAAAAACGCCCTGATTTGGATGAATTTGGTGTAGAAAAATCGAGCCAGTAGACCGATCTTTCAAATAATCTATATATAGTATTTATCTGGATACTAACCCAGGGGGCATTCTATTGGTTATGGAACGCATTGACCTGGAAAAAGCAAAGACCATTGCAAAGAACAAGGGATTGAAACCTGGAAAGGTAAAGGGAACATCTGGAATTCAGTTCACCAAGGGAAAGAACAACAGGCTCGACGTCATCGAGTGGTCGGAGTTCGAGAAGATCCTCAAAGAGAGGAAACTCGCAATCTACGAGTCCGGCGGCTGGATGAAGATCATGAAGGCCTGAGAAGGCACCTTGGTTCATCTGGATCAAAGATAAACTCTGTCCCGGATTGGGACAGGCCCTTCCAACTTAATTTTTATATAATGATGTGTTCACAGTGATTGGCCTGACGTGCAAGGGTATCCGAGCCTGGCCAAAGGAGATAGGTTCAGGGCCTATTCTCGTAGGAGTTCGAGGGTTCAAATCCCTTCCCTTGCACCAATTTTTCACTAGCCAGACATCATTTTTGGTGCAATGCGCTCGTTGCACAAGCGAAAGCACCGGAAACGACCTCAAAATCGTCCGGATGACGGAGTGAAAAAGTCATGGAAAGAGAGTCAGAAGATGCCCTAGAAAATAGGCAATCTGGCTGGTTAGAAAAGTTTGTTCTGACGGTCGGAAAAGGGGCCGGGACCCCAGATCCTTTGATGCGGTTTTGGTGCAATGCGGGTGATGCGAACCCCTTTGCGGAGAGGGATGGGAGGGGCAATTCACCATCTGTCCCTTGCGTCATCGATTGCCTCCCTCTCGCTAACTCTGCAATAGTAGAGCTCGGTGGTACGGGTGCTCTTGTGGCCCATGAGCCTTGAGATCTTCTCCATCTCCATGTGGTTGTCCTTGTAGTGCTGCCCGAACATCCTCCTGCAGTCCCTGAGCTCGAATTTCGTTCCTACGGCCTTCGCGACCCTGTCCTTGATCCCCCTGATGGAGTTCGAGGACAGGTGGCCGAAGTCGCCGCCGAGCTTGAAGAACAGTGCATCAGAGGTGGCTCCGTGGGCCGTGAGGAACACAGCCCTGTGGAAGAGGTACTCGGACACTATCGGCCTGATGGGCTCCGGTATAGGGACGTTCCTTGGCATTCCATAGGTGTCCTCGCCCTTCACATGTTGGAAGTGGATGATCCAATCGGCGGTGTTGACATCGGAGACCTTGCAGAAGCGGAGCTCCTTGTTCCTCGCCCCGGTACAGATGTATATCAATACCATCGCGTACGCGCGGACTTGGGAGAAGTCCCCGTAATCGATCTCCTTGCTCATGGCGAGGATCCTGCGGTAGGTCTCCTCAGGAAGGGGGTCGAGCCTCTGAGTCCTGTCCCTCTTGGGCTTGAGACCGGGATTCCTCTGCTCGCATGTCCTGACTGCCGCATTGTCGTTGAACGACAGGAGCTGGTCGAGGGTGCCGAAGTCGTGCTCGATGTCCGATGCGCTGACCTTCCTGGACTTGCGGTAAAGGAAGTATGCCTTGATATCGTCGGCAGTCATCTTGGATGGGGAGAGAGTCGAGATCTCTCCTTTATCCTTGAGCATTATTAGATCGCGGTTGATTCTCCTGAGCCTGCGGTCAAGTTCCTTGTAGCTGGCCTCGGAGAGGATCCCCTTTCTGTAGGCCAGGAATTCGTTTGCTTTCTCTTCGAACGGATATTTCGTCATCTTCTTCTCCATGTACCATTTATGGTACTAATGGTATTAATGGTAGAGAAGTATTTAATAATTTGGAATTAATGGAACTAATGGTAATATGGTACAAATTGGAAAAACAATCAAATTCGATGGGAACGGAAGAATTACCATACCTATGGAACTCGCAAAGTTGCTGAACCTGGAGAAAGGGATGGATGAGATCTATTGGGACGTCACCGGTGGAGAGGCCACTCTGAAGAAGGTCACGAAGAAGTATCATGGATTGGACTTCGAGGGCGACGAGATCAGAGAGAGACTACAGAAGTACGAGCAGGACTACATCGAGAATTATGATCCGGACTCGGAGGATCCGGAGACATTGATGGTAAAGGCCAGGGAGCAGTACGAGAAAGATAAGGCCCTGAGGGAAGAGGTCATCCGCAACAGGAGTAAGAACAATTCCAATTGATGGAATAGTCTATTCACCCTACCAATACCCTACCAATACCCTACCAGTTTGGTAGGGTATATATAACTATTCTACTATGACCTTTCATGCATCTTCCAAGAAATCCTCCAAAAATCGAATCGATTTTATCAAACGAACAGAAATCAAAGGATGTACTGTCTGAAGAAATCAAGGAATATGCAAAAGAATTCAATAAGAAATATCTTCACTGGTCGGAGGTACGTTTAAGAGATACCGGATCTTTCGATCCGGATATAGTTTGGGCCAGAATGAAACTGGTACGCATGGATAACAGTACGACCGTCATTTTCGGAAAAACACGTTATCATTATTACATATCAGACAGGATTATGAAGATGTTGCACGAGTTCGATATGAGGGCAACGGTAGGTCTGTTCCCTGATACTATCGATTCACATAGGAAGGTCTATTATTCAGTCAGTTCGCTGATGGAGGAATCCATCGCTTCAAGTCAGATGGAAGGTGCGGTTACCACAACCAAGAAAGCCAAGGAGATGCTGCGCAAGAACATCCGCCCGAAGGACAAATCGGAAAGGATGATTGTGAATAATTACAGAGCGATGCTATTCATCAAGGATCATAATAATCAACAGCTTTCGCCTGAATTCATCAAAGATATACACAAGATTGTGACGGAGGGCACTTTAGAAGAAAGATATATGGGTAAATTCCGTGACAATGACGACACCGTTGTCCAGGATTCTCTTTCAGGAGAAGTATTCCATCAGCCCATACCGAGGGATCAGATAGACTCGGCAATTCAGCAGCTTTGCGATTTTATCAATGATGAAAGCGAATTCTTGCATCCGATCATTAAAGGAATAATCTTGCATTATGCGATTGCATTCATACATCCGTTCGAAGATGGTAATGGGCGTGTTGCACGTACGCTATTCTATTGGTACGAATTGAAGAGCGGATATTGGCTCATGGAGTATCTGGCTCTGTCCAGATACATAAAGGACCATAAGGGGAAATATGAGGAATCATACGTGTTTGGAGAATCCGATGGAAATGACATGACCTATTTCATTCTGTACAATTTGAAGGCTCTTATGGATTCAGTCGACAAATTCGAGGAATATCTTAAGAGGAAAATAGAAGAAGAACGTGTGATGAAGACGAAACTCTCTGATTACGGTTTGAATGACAGACAGATCAGAATAGTTACAAGTCTGATGAATGGCGGTACGGTAACAGTGAGATCTGTGGAGAATCAGTACATGGTATCATTGAATACTTCAAGGGCCGACATCAGAACTTTGGTCGATATGGGATTATTGACTGAGACTGGAAGAGAAGTCAATATGAAGGTTTATTCTTGGTCAGGAAAGAAGATCTGATACCCTACCAATACCCTACCAATACCCTACCAATACCCTACCAATACCCTACCAATTTGGTATTATAATCAAATATTGGATAAGAATAGGTTGAGCTTTGGGAAGGTTTTTACACCCTAGTAGTCAATTGCAGGTACTCGAAAAAGCTCTTCAGCGACTTTATGACTTCGTGTATTTATCTAGTATACAATACGATGCGCTTCAATCACCCCTTGATCCAGGGATAGAATCGCCCATACCTGCCCTTCGACCGACATAGCCTCATTGCCTCTTTCCGATATCGAAAAGGAGATAATCGACGCCATCAAGAGGGACCCATACATCAAATTACACGATCTTTCGGTCCGTCTGGAGTACAGTGAGGGTCAGATCAAACGCGGGATCGCCAAGCTGAAAGAGAGGGGGATCCTATCAAGGGTCGGTGCGAAGCAATCGTCAAAGTGGGAGATACACGATTGAGTAATATTCTATTGATACGAACTTCATTGAACTTCTACCGTACTTCTACGAACTTCATCGAACTTCTACATAATTTGATAGAAAAACCGATAGTCGGATACCGACGGTCTCATCCTGGTCGTTCTCCACCCTACATTCACTCGCGCAGGCATATCGTCCTTTCCATTATACAATGTAAAGAAACGTATTGCTGCGCTTCGAACATCCATTCCGGGTTTCGAACAGCCCAGGAATGAGTTGAGATGTTCATAGAAGAATATCAGGACAACAAGATAAACTCCTTAAGAAACGAATTCGAAACCGATTACAGGATTCTGATCGGAGAGATCGTCATCGAGAAGCTGAATGTGGAAGACCTCTATGAGATCATCCGCTTCGGATGGGACAGGAACGATCTGCAGAAGATGCTGGACGAGCAGGACTACGCAGGAATCGGAATGATTGCAGCATGGATCAGAGAATGCGGGAACGGCAATGGATTCATGGTCGAGGACGACCCGTACGTGTATCCGCTGGACGACGACGGAAACTACACTGAGTCCGGACTTGCGGGGTGCTGCTGATGGCGACCAGACAGGAGTAGATCCTCGTCCATCTCTATGGACAACTGAAGCTGGGGAACGAATACGAGATGCCCTACCAGACCACCCAGGACGGTATCGCCGAAGCGATAGGGATCTCGAGGGGACAGGCATCCATCGAGATGAAGAGGCTGGAGAGCAAGGGCCTGGTGACCCATCTCCAGAGACACGCGTTCACGGACAAGTACAGGAGCAGAGCGAACAGGATGTGCTACAGGTTGGCCTTCCCTGGTATACTCGCGGTTCAGAACGGATTGCTAAAGAAGGAGGCGGCCTGAATGCAGGATTGGCAGATAGCTGTACTTAACAGCGGGAACATCAGGATAGACCAGGATCAAGGAACCGGATACAGACTGGTGATCAGGAAAACCGATAGAGAACACAGGATGGGTATCCCATCCGTGGTCGCAATCATCAGGAAATCGACCAGAAAGCCTGTGATAATGTGTCCCGATGATCCTCTGAGAGGGATGTTTGCAGACAGGAGGGAGGTACTGGATGTTCTGATGGGCACTTCCGAATACGAAGAGTATGCGATGTGGAAGGCCGAAGCGATGATGAACGGAGTCCTCTGATATCATTTCGGGGCCGTCTCTCATGGGACGGTGCCCGAAATCACAGATATGATCGTCTGGAAGGAGAATGAGGACATGGATTGGATCGAAGATTATCTGGCACATCTCGAGAGGAGGAATAGGGCACCTACAACGATAGTACACTACAGATTCGTCTTAGGTAGATGCACGGAGATCCTGGAAGGGGAGGGGATGTCGGCGGAGCCCGAGGAAATCGGAGAGGTACAGATCGCCCTCCTGATGTCGGAGATGGATGTGAGCGAGAACACCATGAAGAACTTCCTGAACATACTGGGAAGATATTGTGAGTATTGGACCGGGAGGAATCCCGTGAAGAGGATGGACCTCCTGTGGAACAGAGGTGTCGTGAAGAGGAAGTTCATCGACAGGAAGGAATTGGCTCTGCTGCTGGAGAATGCCGATCCATCGGAGAGGATGGTGCTGATACTCGGAGCTTATATGGGACTGAGAAGGAAGGAGATCGCCCTGATAAGGCTGGGTGACATCGGAAAGGACAGCATAAGGGTGTCCGGGAAGGGTCACGGGAGGAAGGGATTGGTGGTGCATCAACCGATGCCATCGAACGTGGAAGATGAGATCGACCGCTATCTCCAATGGCGCAGGACGAAGGTCGATGATGACGAGGACCATCTGATCATCATATCATCGGGCAGAGGGACGATACCGATGGACGGACATCTGCCTGCGATGTCCAACAGGATCTCCAGATTGGGTTCCAGGTTGGGATTGGATGTGTCATGCCATTCTCTGAGGAGACTGTACTGCACCACATTGGCCGAGAGCGGGTGCCCCTTGGAGACTATCAAGGTGCTGATGAGGCATTCCGACATCAACACCACGTTGGACTGCTACATCAGACCGTGCGGACTGCATCTCGAGGAATGGACCGATATCTGCTCCGAAGAATTGGACGGGAACGATGAACCGGAAGATGATCCGATCGATGAAGGATGGCTTCGGAAAGTGCCGCCGATGACGATCGAGGCAGCATCGAGAATAAGTCTGGATGCATTTACCATCGATGACAAGAATACAGTAAGGACGGGACCGAAAGTTACTAAATCCGAAGATAACCACTCGGAGACCTTTCCCGGACTATGACGTCCTATTTTGTTCTGTAACTTGAAGGCGATTCTGAATATTTAAATGAAACCGTCATGGGCATTGACGTTTCACTTTTACTGTTTTTCGTCATATTTGTACGATTCACCCACATTTTCTGGGAATATCCTGCTGAACTGATGATATCTTCTTCGGATTAAGTCACAAAGATTTCCGCACTTCGGTATCGTTTCCGAGCATTGGCGTTCGTGAACGTTGTCGTGCATCTACGCATAACGGAGAATGAAGGGAACGAAGAGGATGGAAAGGTGATTGATTTATGAAGACAGACAAGAAGGTCATGATGGCGCTGGCCATGGCGCTCATCATGCTGACGGTCCCGATGGCAGGCTATCTGCAGATCGAGGAGGCGGATGCCAGTTCCTACCCGCAAGGAGCGGCGTTGGGCCATTACACATACAAGATCGGATTCGAGACTACGAGCCAAGTGACTTCGGTCACATTGATGCAGAGGGACGGCGAGACGAGCGATACCTGGACGTCGGTGAGTGAGGGGGATTTCAGTTGGAACAGGAACACCGGCATCGGGCCATTCAACATGTTCTACGCGGCCATCAATGTGGCCCACAATGATAACACTGATGCTATGCTCAGCGAGAAAGGTCAGGTGGCATACATACTAGATCCGTATGATCTCACCAAGGCCATCGACGGGAACGGGGGATACAGCAGCCTGTATAATATCAGTGATTACAACATCATGCTCATCATACCCACGATTTATTACGGGTATACTTCTGAGACGATGTATATCTCGGATGCCCCTATTCCTGAACTTGCTACATCGGAAGCCAGGGCGCACACTGTCGGCACAACTGTCTATCCATACATAGGGATAGGCGTGTATGAAGCATATGTGGATTCCACCAACGGCCTCATGTCCAAGTCAGGGGTGCTCCCGAACAGCGACTCATCCATGGTCACTTACAAGTCCGAGGTAGAGAAATCCAACACGGACATTCATAAGACAGGGACCGAAGCCGATTGTATCTATTCTCTCTACACCTATTATCAGTGGATACTATACAAGTTATTGGCCATAGCGACCATTGGGGGTTTGGACTCCCAGAATGTGGTAGGGAGAGGGAATGCTCCGGATTCTCCTGCCGGTGCGGCCGATTACGAAACTGCGATATCTCATACTGGTAACGGTAATTCGGCAGGCCCTATAGGTTCTAATACCGGGGAAACGCCAAGTGGTAACGATTCTTTCTCCAAGCTGTATATCGAGAACAGCTGGGGGTCTGTCGGAGAATTGATTGACGGTGTTTTTGTCATGGCCAAGTTCAACAAATATGAAACTAACCAGTACAAGTCCTTTTTAACCTGGACAATGTCGACCTCAACCATCGAATTCACTGATGGTGCACCCTCTTTATCTGATTCGGATACATGGACTGAAAATGGTGGTACGATCAATTCCAACAGCGTATCTCTTGGGGGATATTGGATCAAATCTCTGGAATTCAGTCACCAATACAAGTATCTCCTATCGAACTATAAAGGCGGACAGACGACATATGTGGATAAGGCCTTTCTTCATTCATCTAAGGGCACAACTTATGACATCAACAATCTGGTTTACGTCGGTGGGACTTGGAGGGATGGCACTGGAGCCGGGATCTTATCCTACTCGATGACGGGAACATACATGGACACAACTCCTTCAGGCAACTTGTCTTATAAAAATGTCGGTACCAGGCTGAGTTGTTACCTGACGGAGAGTGCGGTAAAGCCTGTGACCGCGACCGTGGCTACGGTAGATCATGGAAGTGCATCGATCACCGAAGACGATTCCGACACGGGTTCAGGTATGACCGTGACCTTCTCTCCGAATACAGGTTACAGGCTGAAATCCGTATCTGTAGCACGCACCAGCGGAAGCACCGTCGTGCCTATCAGCAAACCGACAAGCAGCGGGACAGGCGGTACGGCGACATTCACTATGCCCGGATTCAATGTAACCGTTACGCCTGTGTTCGAGCCGACCACGACGCTCACCTTTACCTCGGATGGCGGATCATTCAGCCTGGGAGGCAATACCATAACCAGCAAGACCGTAGGGGCGGACGCCACATACACGGTATCGACATCGACGATTACGCTCAATGATACGGAACTGGGGGATCTGAACCAATATGCTATAACGTTCACCCCGAGCTCAGGTTACGAATTCGTCAAATTCCAGGATAACGCCGGAACCCAGATTACCGGAACCAATGTTGCTATATCGAACATCAACGGCAACACAGTGACGGCCGTCACCATAGGGGGTTCATGGACCCTGACCACAGGCGGCAACGGGACGATAACGATCGGGGGCCAGACGAGCGGTAACGCATCGCCGGGCACAGTCCTGACCATAGACATCTCGCCCAGTTCGGGGTACAGACTGAGCAGCATCACCGGTACGTCGTTCACGTCCACCACCCTGACCACGTGTGTGTTCTCCATGCCTGCGGAGAGCGTCACGATCAGCGCCACCTTCGAGGCGCTGACCGACCTCGGTGTGAATGCCGGAAGCAACGGATCGGTATCGATCAGTAAAGCAGGAGATGGCGTATCATCCCCGATAACGGTCGCTTCCACGTCACCGTTCTCGGCCACCGCGACCAAGGGCGGCTCTTCCGCCACGGTCACCGTGACCGATACGGTGCTCGGAAGTCCGGTGGTATACACCATAACCGCGACGCCTTCCGAGAATTACCTCTTCGAGAAGTTCACCGAGGGTGATTCCTCGATATTATCCGGGTCCACTGTAGCGGATATAAACGGGGCATCGATAACCGCCAACTTCTTCCAATGGAGCTGGACGGTATCGTCACTTACACACGGTCAGATAAAGACAGAATCCTCGGCGACCTCCGGAAATGCGGTCGTTGGAGCTTCGATCGGTCTGATCGTCACGCCGGATGACGGATACAGGCTCAAGTCGGCCACTGCCACATATCAGCCCGCATCAGGACCTTCCGCGTCATTCGACTTCACGACGAAGACCCTGGAATCCCTGGTCTTTGATCAGCAATCCGGAGATGTGACCATATCTGCTGAGTTCGAGCAACTGAAGGAGCTGGGATTCGCAGCTGGAGAGCATGGGACGATAGCCAGGACCGGTGCGTCGACATCCGGAAACATCAACGTCGCCACCGACGCGACCTACACAGTGTCATCCAACGTCCTGACCATAACGGACACCGTCCTGGGTTCTGAGCAGGATCATGTCATCACGGCGACGGCCGATACCAACTGGATGTTCAAGCAGTTCCAGGATAGCGCAGCTACACCCAACGTCCTTTCAGGCAGCGGTGTCGCGGTCTCGACTATCGTCGGTACGACTGTGACAGCGACCTTCTACCAATACTCCATCACGGTGAACCCGGATCCCCAGGGCCATGTGACCGTGACCGCCGATGTGGACCATCAGGCGGTCGGAGCCACCGTGACGCTGACCGCTTCGATCGCCGATCTCGAGCATCCCGACTACAGGCTGTCTAACCTCACGGGAATCTATGGGGTCGACTCTCCTCTCACCATAACCAAGGGTCTTGTCACATCGACATTCGTCATGCCGGAGGGCAACGTGGTCATAACCCCTGCCTCCGAGGCGACCATCACGATAACGTTCACCAACGACGGGCACGGCAGCATGACATACAGGAACTCACTGGCCCCGGCCCAGCCGCTGACCGAGATGGCCTTCGGTACTGCCGCGACCTTCGCCCTCACCGATGAGACGATAACGTTCACCGATACCATCCTGGGTGAGCCCACAGCGATCTATGCCGAACCCAAGCCGGCTGCGTTCTACTCCTTCAAGGAGTACAAGGTCAACGGATCGGCCATGGCCGCATCGGGGAACGTCTCCGACATCACCGGACAGCAGGTCAACGCGACCTTCCGTCTCACCACAGCTACGTATACCATCACATTCTACGAGACGGCGTCGAGGAGCACCGTGGGCGTTGTGGAGCTGGGATATTCCCTTCTGCTTCCCGAGGTGCAGCCTGTGACCGGCAAGGTGTTCAAGGGATGGTACACGGATGAGGGCGGAACGGGCGACTATGTCGGTCCGTCCCTCAGCTACTACCACCCCACCGGAGAGGACACCGAGATCACGCTGTATGCGAAGTTCGACACCATCACAAGCAGCACCGTGACGTTCAGCGCCAATTCACCCGCGGTCCAGACGATATCGTCCTACGTGGGAGGGACGATCACCCTGCCGAATGCGCCCGAGGTGTCGAAAAAGCTGTTCGTCGGATGGTATTCGGATTCCAGTTACGATACGTTCGCAGGATATGCCGGAGCGCCTTACACGGTATCCGGTGTGGATCCGACGCTGTACGCGAAATACACCACCGAGACCGTGACATACACGTTCAAGACGTCCGGAGATGCTATCATCACGACAATAGGGGACTCGGGGATCCTTCTGTACCCCAAGGGATTCGCATCCCAGCTGCCCGATTATCAGCCGGCATCCGGGAAGTTCCTCGGATGGTACGATTCGGCCTCTTCTGGCAACCTGATCGGATACGGCGGGGACACCATCGGACCCATTGCGGACGATACCCTGTACGCACACGTTGCGGCAGCGAGGACGATCACCTTCTACGATTCGTATTCCGCTCAGGACTACACCGGCAACGGGAAGAACGCGGCTATAAGCACCTACGAGGGCGAGGTCGTGCAGCTGCCCAACTATCCCACCGACGATTCCCATGTGTTCCTCGGCTGGACCACCGGTCCGGCCCCCGAGACCATTGTCGGTACATACGGCACCAGGTTAGCCGTCACGGACAGCCTGGATCTGATACCGAAGGTGGTCGAGAGCTCCTCGTCCCTGGCGTTCTACACAGTGACAACGGGATTCTACACCAAGAACGGCAGCACCGAGGAATGGGAGGCGCATGCCTACACGCCCGGACAGGAGCCCTTCTCCGTGTCGGTACCGTCTACCATAATCGCAGGGAACCACGGTCTGTTGACCGTCGTCAAGAACGGTTCCTACGGATACGGGAAGACCTTCGAGCTCTACACCGCCACAGCCACGATAGTCGCGATAGACGAGACCCACTTCATGGTCTGCGCCCTGACCGAGAACACCACCATTCAGATCCGCGTGTCCGAGTACGAAGGGGAATACGGCCACGGCACGTTCGCCATAACCGGGTTCTCGTCGTCGTACGACCAGGCCAGGGTGGTGCTGGAATCGATAGACTCCAACGGCCTCGCCGGAGGTACGGTGGACCTGAAGGGTACGGCGTACTACATGAGCGGCAGCGACATGGTGTTCACGGCGATTTCCACCACGGCCACATCGGTACAGAAGACGGTGACGGCAGGACAGGATTCCTACGAGTTCACCTTCGCTCTGGACACGTCGGTGCATAGCGGCCTCAGGATCTACTGGGCCTATGCGACGTACACCGTCGGAGGCGTGACGGAGAACTCGCTGGGAATACTCGGTCCCGCGGCGTACCAGCCTACAGCTTGAGCCCGCGAATGGGCATTCAAGGATCAAACGTCTTAGTGCAAACTCCCTTCCCCAAACCGTTTAACCATCAAATGAAAAGGAGATAAGAAGAAATGAAGACAAAGATCCTGGCGATCATGGCCGTACTGGCCCTAGCATTCGCGGGCGTCGCTGTGATTACGGCGGAGCAGAGCGATGCGGCCAGCACCGCGACCGCCATTTCAGTCGATAAGGCCACTGTGGTCACACAGAAGGCCGCCACTTGGACAATAACTGTAAACGTTACCATCACGGATGCATCCAACGGAACTTTCGCTATCGCGAGTTCAGTCGACGATGTCATCGCTGACGTCTCGGAAGTAGCATATACTGTCACTGATGGGACAGCGATTGTTGCTCAGGAGATCACAGTCCTGAAGGCCGGAGTGACGACCCTCGAGTTCTCAGCAAACGGCCAGACTGCCACTACGACCGTGTTCGCATATGATGCTGATGATGATGCAAAGATTATCGGTTACGGTGCCGTTTCAAATGCAGATACTTACGGAGCGATCAAGAGCATAATCTACTCGGATGGAACTGCTCTCTTCGACTTCTCCGGGTTCAACTATCTCGGAACGAAGGTAGTTGCAGTCCCTGAATACAATGATGTTGATTCTGCGGGAATCCTGGTAACCGTCAAGGACAGGATCCTCATCGACATCAAGGGACAGCTGGATGTCCTGAACGTAGCCAACACCGATATCGAGGTTTCCGGATACGATGTCACATTCGCTACGGTTTCCATCGAGCCTGCTGCTTACGCATTGACCCTGGTAGGAAACACCGGAGTCTTCGATGATGACGCGACAACCTATGCCTTAACTGCAACTGACCTTAAGAGAGGCAATGTGACGAAGACAAGTGATGACCCTGCAGATGCAGGTATCGCAGATCCTGAGAAGATCGGATGGACTCTGCTCGGATACGCACTCGCAGCCGATGCGACAGCAGCAATTGCTGTCCCCATGCAGACAGATAAGAACACCATCGAGGACTTCGTCTTCGCTGTCGGAACTGGTGATAATAACCACAAGGTATATGCGGTATGGTCGAACAACATGCAGATCTATCTGTCGGCAGTAAACACGGCAGATGGAGAAAAGGTCCAGCAGCACCTTGATACTGCTTCGTTCGACGCATATGCACCCAAGACGTTCGAGACTGGAGATGTCGCGATTCTGCGCATTGTCCAGGACGGAACAGCCTCCGCCACTGCCGGATATAATGTGGTCGCATACACTCTGTCTTCATGGAAAACCGCACCGGCCGTGGACCCGAATTGTGCCGTAAAGATGCTCGCCAACGGCGTATATGTTATCTCGGGAATAACGGAATCGGTCGTTCTCTCGATCACTGCTGGGACCCCATCTGACTCGTACCAGCTGAGTGTCAAGTCAGTGGATAATGCTGTTTCAACGTATGTTCCCACCGGAACCGCAGTGGTCGACTTCACCGCGTTCGACATCGTGCCTGCCGGTACGATCGACATCCAGGGAACCTACGTCAAGTACATCGCGGGACAGTATGTCTACGGAGCGATCGGAGGAGCGGCAGCGCCGATTACCTTGACCGCGACTGAGGATCAGAAGACTGTAGAGGACGCCACCATTACCGGAACCGTGCTCACCCTCTCCGCCGACCATCAGACCTACAAGCTGACCTATGCCGGAGCGTCCGGAGTAGGATTCTATGCCATCAAGGCGGTCTACACCAACGGTGGTGCCGGCTACTCGACCGAGTACACCCTCGGGAGCTTCTGAGGTCTGATCGGATGAGGAGGATCGTACTTCTGGCCGTCGTGGCGGTGCTCTGCGTTGCATTCGTTCCCATGGAACAGGCCGATGCGGCCGAGGGTCTCAGCGGCCATGCCCAGAATGATGCCGTCAGCATCAGCTACACCGAACCGCTCGCCTACATCTCGTTCACGAGCATGCCGTCCGGAGCGTTCAACATTTCGGTGTTCTCCACCGGGCACATCCAGCCCTCCATCTACATCCCGGAGCCCAAGAAGGCCCTGGTGATAGAATTGGAACCTCTGCTGGAACAGACGTACACCTTCCTCATAACCTATGCCGACGGATCGGAGCTAACTACTCTGGACATGGCGATCGGTCACTACACCCTGTGCAAGGTGACCCTCGCCCCCGGGGACGGGAAGGGATCTGCGATCACGGAGACCATCGTGTCGGGAGGGGACTTCATCCTTCCCGACTGCACCTTCGGTGCGCCCAACGGGAAACAGTTCTCATCGTGGTCGGTCTCCGGGAAGACCTGCCAGCCCGGGGACACCATAACGGTGTCCTCGGATGTCACGGTCACCGCCATGTGGGAAGATGCTCCCTCGGACGGCGGGATATCCCCGATGATCATAGTCATCATAGTCGGGGCCATCGTGATAGCGCTCCTGGCCGTCGTATTCCTCCTGAGGAGGAAGCCCTAAACCCATTCCGGGGGCCTATGCCCCCGGTTTAATCTAAAAGAGCTGATCCCATGGACAAGAGGACCGCGATCTTCGCAGCTGCCGTTCTGGCCGTACTGGCCCTGACAATCGTCGTTCCGGCCGATACCGACGCATATCCCGGAACTCAGATCGGGGGCACGCTGTCGTCCGAGGCCGGTACCATGCATCAGGGCCACACTATGGTCGTCTCCTATTACAGCGACGGGGTCGCGGAGTTCGACTTCACCTTCCCGGATTCACCCGGATCCGAGGAGGGGCGCAGCGTGCGCTTCACGGTGGAGGATATGAACGGCTCCCAGAAGGGGACATACTATCCCTTCCCGATGTCGGACGGTGCGGTCCTGGACGTCTCGGGATTCAGCATCGTTCAGGATACCCTTTACAGATTCAAGATACAGGACGGTGCAGGTAACCTCATCACAGAGGCCGTCTACTACACCGGGGATTTGGCTAATCTGACGTTCACATCGGTCGGCGGTACAGTCTCCAAGGACAGTCTGAAGGTCCCTTCGGGAACGGTCATGACCGCCGACGGTACCGAGCTAGCCTTCGTCTTCGGCACTTATGATATTGGTACTGTTACAGCCGAACCTCCCGAGGGATCGACCTTCGACGGATGGTACATCGGTTCCACAAAGATAACCTCGCAATCGATAACATCTGATGCTATCATAGAGGCCAAGTGGAAGAACCAGTCGGTGACCATCACATTCGATTCCAACGGTGGATCGGGGAGCATGCCGTCGCAGAGCGTCCCCAGGGATTCGTCATATACTTTACCATCGAACTCGTTTACCCCGCCCAGCGGCAAGCGCTTCTCGTATTGGGATATTGATGGTATTCAATACAACGTAGGCAGCACCGTCATCGCCGACAGGGATCTGACGGTCAAGGCCATGTGGTACACTCCCAGCCCTCCAGGTCCCGATCCACCCGGACCTGACCCACCCGGACCGGACCCACCTGGTCCCGGACCGGAACCCATAGACGACGGTCCAGGAGAGATAGATATCCCGAAGGACAGGGAGGTCAACATCAAGGACCTCGTCGAAGAACTGAAGGAGATCGACGACCTCGTCTGGGAATCATCCGATACAGACATAGCAGAGATCGATGAGGATGGGAACATCAAGGGCAAGGCCGAGGGAGAGGTCACCATAACCGGGAGGGATTCTGACGGCGATGTGATCATAACAGTAACCGTCAGGGTGGGTCCGTCCAGCGACGAGATCAAGGAGAGGTACGACACCGAGAACGATGGGCAGGTCATCCTGACCTACGACTTCGATTCCGAGGGGAAGCCGTATCTGGGCAACCCTATAACCGTCATCCCCGGGACCACTCACGGGATAACCGAGGATCAGATGGACATCGTGAAGGATACCATAGAGAGGCTCGTCGCAGAGGGCATCGATCCCCATGTGGTCATCCCGACCGACCTGCAGTCGCTGACAGTACCGACCGACCTCCTTGATATGATCGTGGAGAACAACGGTTCACTCACTGTGATTGAGGGTGATGTGACGCTGTTCTTCTCGGTGGATGTACTGTCGGAGATCGGATACGACTCCGACCTGGATATCGTCGTGATACCTGTGGTAGTCGACGACGGTTCGGCCGACATCGACGTCACGGACCTCCCGAATCCGGTGGTATACGACATATACATGCTCATAAACGGCGGGAAGGTCACCAGGACCTTTGCGCATCCGATAAACATCGTGATAGACTACCAGCTTGAAGATGGGCAGACATTGGACAGACTGTCTCTGTACTACATCGACGTGGAACCGTTCCAGAAGCTGGAGTTCGAATATGATTCCGATGGGGTGCACTTCGACGTCTACCACTTCAGCCATTACGCCATAAGCTACGATGACACCGAGCCCGTGCCCCCGGGACCATCCGGTTGCTGCTGGTGCTGGATCGTGATAGCCATCATCATCCTGCTGCTGGTCCTGTTACTGCTGTGGTTCTTCCTCTGGAAGAGGTTCAAGATCATTCTCATCAGCGAGAACGGATTCGCTTCAGTTCCGGAGGGATGGAAGCGCGAATCCGATTCGTCGATATCGATGAGGATGCGCTGGAAGCAGAAGGTGGACCTTTCAGAGATCGATGCAGTGTCTCCAGAGGATTCAGCAGGTACCAGAAATGTTGGATGGGACCCGACGCCTCCGGAGAAGATAACGCGCTCGATGGAGCTGCATGCGGTGTGGTCCGACGGCCCCGTTGAGAGGATCGGTCCCGGCACTGACGAGGAGTGACCTATGGGAAAAGATGATCTGAAGTCCGGGATCATGGGAGATGCGGCATCGTATACCGCATTCGAGTCGCTGGATTCGATATCCGACAGGCTCCCTCTCAGGAGGGAGATGCACCTGAACATCTACGACCAGACAGATGTCCACCTCGGATATCTCAAGGAAGGTGTATGCGACGGCCCATCGCCGGAGCTGATAGAGCGTTCGCTGCACAGGATGGCCGAGAGCAGCGCCATCCTTTCCATGGATCGTGATGGGAAGGTCTGCGAGCGGACGCTCTATGTCGCAGCCGTCGATACCTCGGCCCTCAAGGATCGCGGGTTGCCTGATGAGACCATACTGCCGGATATAGGCAGGATGACCGTGTATTCCGATGACGGCCTGGATCTGATATTGGGGTCCCATGACGTCTTCGAGCTGATCACCGACCTGCGGGACCTGTTCATGAAGATCGTTGCCACATCCCTTTACGATGCGGGGTTCGCCGATCCTGCCTCACAGCGTCTGATCTTCCTTGAGAGGGAATTCGCAGATGAACAGGATGGGCCGGCGGAGATCATGATCGATATCGGCCTCCGACCGAGCCCTTCCCGGTGATGCCCGTCATGGAATAATGACGGGACAGCCGGATCCTTCTTTTCCCGGGGCCGCCTTCACCCCTGCACTCATCGCGAGGGGCGTTATTGTGTATTGCGTCTCACCTTTTTCAGTGTGAACGATCTCCTTTGTTCGCCGCATCCGCATAACCTCCTCGCTTCCGGTTCCGTTCCGGGGTTCAAGCAGCCCCTTAGAAGAAAAGGAGTTGAAGAAGATGGTAACATCGGAAGAACTGGACATGACCTTCAAGGAGGTCGGAAACGATTTTGGATTCGAGAACGTGAGTGCGGAATTCTCACCATTAAGGGACCTGAAGCTGAAATGGTGCCGCACGATGAAGGACGCGAGCTTCACCGTCTCCGATTATCTCGAGGAGGCGCCGATCGAGGTAATCGAAGGCATCGCCAGGACGATCCTCTCGAGGATCTGCGCAGAAGAGGAGATGGAGTACCCCGAATGCGTCAAGACTTGGCTGACTTCGGACGAGTTCAGAGAGCTCAACCAAGGAAAGTACATCGAGAGGAGCAGGGCTGTCGCAGATATCGACAGCAATGAAGATAGGAAGCTCCGGGATGCCTACCGCAGGCTGGTGGATGCCGGACTGATCGGAGAAATCGACGGACTGAAGCTGTTCTGGTCCAAGGATGAGTCCGTCTCGGAAACGGGACAGAGCTCATGCCTGATGAGGGTGGTGATCATGAACAGGAGATTCAAGGGAGATAAGGTTCCGAACGAGGTGCTTGATTACTGTCTCCTGCACGAGATAGCCAACATCGCGGTCGATTTCGGGATCGATATCATCGAGAGGAAGAAGGAGGTAGCGAACATCATGGCCGAATGCCCTGGAGGGGAGATCGCCAGGAAGTGGCTCGATCAGGTGATGATGGGGATCTGAAAAACACGGGCCATCAGGCCCTTTTTAAACACATTAGGGATGGAACCATCCATCCCTATCATTCTTATCGGAATGAGCTTAGTGACCAGCGTGTTGGTGGCAATTGCATTTTGATCATGGTATTGGAAGTCTCATCCGAGAAAGATTTGAGCGGGTGACAACGTGAATTGGGTTATGTAGCTCAGACCTACTCTTCTCCATAACGCGAGAGGTCTGTTGCCCAATGTTATGTCTCTTTTCCTGATTTGGCATCACCAACACGCTGGTCACTAAGCTCATATCGGAATGATTTTCCACGGTACATAAATGGCAGGATACGGTGTTCAGTCTTTGCTAAGGTCCCTCCACGAGTATGAGACCTTCAGTATCCTGATGATGTTGCGATCCTCAAGGATCACGTAGAATATGATGAAGTTCTTACGGAATTGGAACTGTCTCTTGGGATAACCGTCGATCATCGCGGACCTTTCTCTGACCATATGGGAATACGGGTTGTCCCTGATATTCTCTATGGACGCTTCCACATCGTCCAGGAACGACAGGGCGGCTGATACGTTCCCGAGTTCGATTGCGATGTACCTGGCAATCGAATCCACCTGTTGCTTTGCATCAGGGGATAGTTCAATGGAAAATTGGGTCATCCCTGAGCTCCTTCAGAAATTCGAAAGCGTCCACGTTGCCTCCTTCCTCCTCGGAACGTCTGAACGCTTCCGCCAGCTCGATGTCCAAAAGGATCTCCTTTATCCTGTCGTAGGTCTCTATATTCATCAGTACTCTTGAACCGAAGCCGTTCTTAGTGATCAACACCGGCTCTTTCTCTGACATCTCGAGGATCTTGGAGGTGTTCCTAAGTTCTGTGATTGGGACTATGACGGTCATGATCACTTATATACCGTCCGAATATTTAGACATAATTATGTCATTATAATGTATATGATATAGGTCGAATCTGGAATGTGTCGGATATAGTGGGGACGGGGCCGGCGGCCGGTGCTGGACCGAGGTCCGACGCACCGGCGCCGCCAGGCCCCTGTGTCGCCCGCACCCTTCTCTCCCTGAGGGTCGCTGCGGGTGCGCGACGTCCGCTCACGCGTCCGCCGGGCGACTAAGTGGTTTAGCAGCGTCCTGCACAGGGGCACCTTCAGGTTCTTGGTCCGATCTCAGGAGCTTGATGCTCCTGTGCTTCGGATAGTCGATGTTCTCCACTATCTCCTCCTTGGATACGGCCAGAGGGATGCCTAGAGTTATTTCGGATAGCTTCAGGCCTCCGAACTCCTCCCTCATCCTTCTGATGGCAGACTTGACCAGATCGGTATCCTCATGGAGGATGCGGATCTTGTTCTCGAACTTGCGGACGGACTACTGGCCGCAGGTATCGCAGAGGCCCCCGTACCTCTTGATTGGGTTGCCGCATATGTCGCACCTGTTCTCCTTCTCGTACGCCTCCACCGCGATGGTCTTCAGCTTGCGGTTGGACAGCTCCCCGAAGTACTGGTAGGTGATCCTGTACGACAGCGGCTTGACGGTGAACTCGAACCAGTCGATCCCCGAAAGGTCTCCGACCATCTTCCCCTTGCCCATGACCTCGTCAGCATAGTCCTCGTCGGTGAACCTGAACGGTTTGCCCTTGGCCGCACCGTAGAGTCCGTTCACACCGTTGTCCTTGCGGTAGTCGTCATCGGAATTGCCTGGAAGGAGGAAGTTAAACAGCTTCTCGATGTAGTTCACCTCCTCCACATCCTTGGTGACAATACCGATCCCGGCGTGGGTGAACAGGTAGGAGACGGTATCGCTTATCGATTCCATCTCCTGGTCGGCATGGATCTTCTTGATCACCCAACCCTCGTGCATCTCCCTGAACATGTCGGTGTCCAGGAATCCGTAGAGGATTATGTGGAAGTGCGGGGCGAACTCCCAATGGTCGTCCTTGAACCTCCATGGGTGGAAGATCACGATGCCGCCTACTGCACCCACCTTCCTCAGATCCTTCTCGATGGTCTTGCGGAGACCGCTGTAGCCTTCCAGCGTCTGGACGGCCCTTTTGGCATACTCCTGATCCGGCGAGACAACCCAATGGCTGACCTTTCCAGGGTCCTGACCGCGCTTCTCCATGAGAAGGCGGTAGGCTGTGAACTGCTCCTCTTTGCGTGAACCTTCCCTGTTGGCGGCATCGTTCATGCATTCCGAGCAGGCCAGAGACCAGCAGTGGAAGTCGATTCCCTTGATGAAGTGCTCGGGATCGTTGGAGCAGGCCACATAGGACAGTCCGTAGTCGCCCGTGCTGCCTTTGACCCTCATCGGACCGCAGCCCTTCATCTTGGGACGCTCATGATCGCTTCCGGGCATCATCCAGTAGATGGGATGCCTGATCTCGCTCAGCGGGATGTTGTCCGGATTGTAGAAAGCATCCTCCACAGGACAGTTCAGGACGTACTTGACCACATTGTGCTGTCTCCTCTCCCTGACCCTGTAGGACAGCTCATCGAGCTCCATGGAGTTCTCATACTCTCCGAGATCGTAGTTCTGGAGATGTTCCTTCAGACTGGGTATCGGATCACTCATGATGGTTTCCTTCAGAAGAGGTTTCATCCGGTGTGGATGGGTCTGGATCGTATGGATGCTGTTTACCAGGCTTTATATCCACAATTTCCAATCCTTCTGGTTCTACATGTCCGATTGAACCGTTCCAGGAGGATGGAAGGTATTTCTGGGAAAATCTGAACTGGCAGTTCTTGCAGAATGAGGCACGATCCTCCGCAAGGATGATGTACTTCAGTCTTGGACTGATGGAATCCAGATCGATGGGTTTGTAATCAGAGCAGACTCCGCCTATAGGATCGCAAGTACCATCGTCAAGATGGGTGCAGGTCCTGCAGCAGCCTATCATTCGAACACCATCCCGAGCTTCCTCATCTTCTCCCTGGCTTCCTCGACAGACATCTGAGGACCCTGTATCCTGACGCCTTCGATGGCTTCTCCCACGTCTCTCACGAAGGAGCCGAACTCCTTGAGGAGCTCGCTGTCGAATGGGAGTCCGACGAACTTGTTGTTCACAAGCAGCACTATCTTCGGCACGGGTCTGCCGTAGTCCTGAAGGGCCTTGTCGTATTCGGACACGGTCCTGAGGTCCATGTAGATGGGTCCTGAGCTGAACTGCATCAACCTGTTCTTCATCGCAGGTTTGGTCGTGGGCTCTGCGACCCCCAGGAGCTCCTGCGCTCTCCTCTGTTCATCACTGATGATGTTATCGTTTGACATGATATCATGTGTATTTCCGGAGATTTTCCGGTAATGTCGCCCGTAATCCTCAGCGAAGGCATGCGCTGGACATCTTTCAGCGGTACCAATAGCGGAGCAATCCCAGAGGGCGTCCGCTATCCGAGGACCTTTTGAGATCGCCTGTCCAGACGTATAATGACCTGATTTTTGACTGAACTGAATTGATTTCGGTGCGATGCCTCTTATCCACGGAGCCGCTCGGAGATAATTGATTGTGATATAGTATTGAATTAGGCTGACTCCGGTAACATCGTCTTGATACCTTTTCTGAACCTTTAACTTAGAATGAGCTTGAGATAATTCAGGACAGGATCTAACTTGTTTCGAATGAGTTTGGTGTTAATCTGTTTCTTTGTATCTTTCCTGATCTTCTTTCCGATCTCGTAAATGCGTTCGTAAGACGTTTCCACAAAGAGCCTTGCTCTCTGCACTTTTGTATATCTCGGAGAGCTATATGAACCTTGTTTCCAAAAGACCGAGTTTTGGCGCAACGCGCGGGATGCACCATGCTCTGGCTCATACGAAAAGAGAAGCCTTAGAAAGCAACTTTTGCAGCCCAAGCCTCATCCCTTCCGGTGCTCAATTTCGGCTAAGAAAAACAGTCTCGGAGGGGGCGGATCAAGGGTCGAAAACAGGGAGAATCGGTTTTCATTTGCACCAAAAGAATAAGGGGGTTTCGGTGCAAGGGTGGCGATGCGAATGGGTCCAAAAATGGTGTTTTTCGGGCCTTTTCCCTATATGCTGGATAGGGGGGTTGTGCATACCTTCCCTTGCACCAATTTATTCACCAGTCAGTATGTAGTTATTCCATCAAAAGTGACCCGCAAAGATTACACTGTCATAACGAAAAGGTAGCCGTAGCAAGGGCAAGAAATGTTCCAGTTGATGAGGTCGTCAATCTTTACCCTACCAATACCCTACCAATACCCTACCAAATTGGTAGTGTAATCATAGAGATGATCACATAACTGCTCGAAGACCAAATCTCCTCATACCAGCACCTACTTTTTTATTAACCGTACTCAATCCAGTAGCATGAAGATGCAATCTGGCGTGGATAAGGCGAAGAAGGCATCACCTTACGCGATAGCCGTAGTGGCCGTCGTCCTGGTGCTGTTCTTCTCATACCTTAACTACAATGGCAACGGGGAACCCCCAGAGACTGACATGGAGGGCGAGTGGATCCTCACCGAGCTCCATATCGGCTACATGGTCGACGGAGAGCCCCAGTACATGGTGTTCGAACAGGGCGCGAGGGAGGGACTCATGGCCTCCGTCACCAAAACGGATGAAGGAAGGTACCTCCTTCAGATGGACGGGTTGGAGTACGCATGCGTATATCTCGCCGACACGATGCTGACCTCGGGTATCTGGGAAGGAGCCGCCAGGTCCGTCATAACCGAGAACGACGGCGTGCTCACGCTGGCCACGGTCGAGGAGACAGTAGCGTCCGTTAATGTCATGAAGTTCGAGCGTCTCCAAGACGCCGGGAACAAATCGCCGAGGACAGGGGCCCCAAACGAATCCGGAGAGGCTCCCCAGGAGGGCGATGTGTACAAGGCCTTCATAGCAGGGAAGTACACGTTATCGGGATATGAGGGTCGGCTTTCTGACAATTACGAGCTGGAGATCCTCAGGGTGGAACCCGACATCATGTTCTACAACAGCCACAGCGACTACAAGGATCTGGATTACACGGCCTACAGGGTCGGACCGAACGATTGGATTGGAGTCTGCGCTTACGCCGATTACACGATCCTGTTCGATCTGGTCCATTATGAGAACGGTGTGTTCTACTCGTCCTCCTACGACAACGTGGACGGGGATGTGGAGCTCTGGCAGGTGTACTACGGGGATGAGCAGAAAGCCTTGCATTTCGATCTAGATATCAACGGGAACACCTACAAGGGAACTTCTACGGTCTACAAGCAGTTGGACGGCAAGATAATCGGTTCCTCCGAGGGAGAGGTCCTCTTGGTAGTTGACGGCATAGACCACAAATCCAACATCATGACGCTGACGCTCTCGTACGGTGGTATAGTCGATCTGGCAGCTATGGTCGTCAAGGGAGGCTCCGAGTACAGGTTCTATGCGGAGTCCGTGTTCAATGACGATGACGAGACCTACTGGGGATACTACATAGGAACGTTCTCCAGCGACTTCAGGACGTTGAAGCTGGTCGGTGTAGCGGAGAGCGAGTACGGAAGTGAAATGATCTACTACAACGAATTAGAACTGGTCGTCTGAAACCGTTTCACGGCGGGGTCGATACGAGGCCCCGCCATCATTCTAATATTCGCAGCATGGCGATGACGGCACCGCTCACGACTATCGCAACGACCGTCGCAGCTATCGATGCCCAGAACCAATCCTTCTCCTTCAGCAGGCAGAGGAACGCCACGATGACGGCGAACAGTGGGGAGCATATCAGGATCAGCAGGCCGTAGTATAGGATCTGCTCATTTGTAAGCAATTCGCCTATGACAATCAGCACCAGGCCTATGGCGATCCCTATGCGGAGGGTCCATGCGATGTATCCGTTCATGTTCACAGTATCCCTCCCGTGCGGAGCAGGACCAGGGCGGACATGAATACCAGCACCACCGAGAAATACTTCCTTATGTGGCCGGTGCTGAGCCTTCTGGATAGATAAGTTCCGGCTATCGCTCCCGCGAACGCGCCAATGGCGATACCGCCGGCGAACGCAAGGTCTAGTTGTCCGCTGAAGAAGTATGTTATCGCACCGGAGAACGCGGTGATCCCGATCATGTAGCTGCTGGTGGAGCTGGCGGCCTTCATCGGCACATGCATTATGAGATTCATAACGGGGACCTTTATCGCTCCCCCGCCGACCCCGGTCATGGATGAGAGCATGCCTGCGAACACGCACGCCACGCTGCCGGACCCGACGTTCTGTACCTCGTACGAGATGTCATCACCGTTGGCCTCGTCCCTGTACTTGAAGCTCATGCGGCCGTTCCCGCCGTTTGGCTCCACGACCTTCTCCGGACTCATTATCATCCTTACTGCGCTGTATATCATCACACCGCAGAACACGAGGCTCAGGACCCATTCCTGAAGGTAGCCCGCTATCAGTGCCCCCGCTATCGCCCCGATGGTAGTGGTGACTTCCAGAAGAAGGCCCAGCCTGACATTGGCCAATCCCTTTTCGACGAAAACGCTGGACGCACCGACGGAACCCGCTACGATGCCCACAAGGCTCACGGCCGCAGCCTCCGCAGGGTTCATCCCGAAGCATAGCATCAGGACAGGTACGAAGACCACACCTCCTCCCAACCCGAACAGGGCGCCCATGATGCCGGCGCCTGCTCCGAGGGCTATAAGACATAGCAGGATGAGGAGTTCCATACCTCTCCGTAAGCATCGGACGTATTTCTAAGGGGCGTAGCGACGGTCTGTTTCTTCTCTTATCCTGTGCGCACTATCGGCCTGACGACATAGTTTTTATCCGATTTGACGATGCAACGGTGTGGCCATAATACTGATTAGGTACGCCGAGATAGGGTTGAAGAGCGCTCCGGTAAGGAGGAGGTTCGAGAACACCCTGAAGGACAACATGCTCAACATGCTCATGCAGGACGGCGTGGAAGCGCTTGTCACCAACAAAGGAGCGAGATTCTATGTCGAGGCCACGGACATAGATGTGGCGGTAAGATCCGTGAGGAAGGTTTTCGGCGTCGCTTCACTGTCCATAGCCGAGGTATGCTCCTCCAAAATGGAGGACATGTGCCAGATTGCAGCGGATTATTCAAAATCCAGGCTGTCTGACGGGCAGTCTTTCGCAGTGAAGGCCCGCAGGGAAGGGTCTCAGGGCTACACCAGTCTCGATATGGGGAGGGAGATAGGTTCCGCTATTTTCTTGGCAAACGAGGACAAGGGTGTCAAGGTCGATCTCACCGATCCTGATGTGACATTCTACGTCGAGGCCCGTGACAACCGCGCATTCATCTTCTTGGATTATGTGAAATGTCACGCCGGACTCCCGGTCGGCACCCAGGGCAAAGTCATCGCCAAGTTCGACGGTTCGGAGAGATCGATGGTATCCGCTTGGATGATGATGAAGCGCGGATGCAGGGTGCTGATCGATGGCGAAGGCGATTTCTCACCTTTGTCTCAGTATGACGCCTATGTCAGGGCATACGATCCCCAGAAGGACGATGAGAAGAGGATCCTGGGAATAGTCATGGGTTCAGACATCGGGGACATCGATGATATTGATGTTTCACAATATGAGCTCCCTGTGTTCTTCCCGACCATCGGGATGACCGACGAAGAGGTCCACGATTGTTTCGAGACCATAGTCAACGGTCTCTGATCCAGTTCAATGATTCTAGAAGTACCCGCCCTTGCAGGCGGTAAGAAGGTTTGTTACTGAACGTAAGAAGATCACTTGATTCTTCTCTGGTTCGCCTTGACCGAGGGCCTGGCCTTCTCAGCACCCTTTCCGGTGTGCCTCATTCCACGTCCCTTCTGTCCGGCGGAGGTCTTTCCGCGGTAGACACGGTTGGTGTGTGTCTTCTCGCAGATCCAGTTGATCTTGGGGTCGGCCTTGATGACGGGGTGTGCGGGGTCGACGAGGATGACCTCATACCACTCCTGCTGTCCGTCTGCTCCTACCCAGTAGGAGTTCAGTACCTCGAGGTTGGGATATCTCTTCGCAGTCCTCTCCTCGGCCATCCTCTGGATGCTCTTGCCGGTGATGATCTGGTTGATTCCCTTTCTCTTGGCTCTCCTACCTGTGACGATGGCTCTCTTGCGGAAGGATCCCTTCCTAACCCTCGCCCTTACGATGACGTATCCCTGCTTTGCCTTGTATCCAAGTGCTCTGGCCCTGTCCAGACGGGTGGGCTTCTCGACGCGGATGAAGTTCTCCTCCTTCCTCCACTGGATACGGCGCTCGTAGTTCAATGCCTTGACGTACGACTTCTCGGGTACATCCCATGCATCAGCAATGTAGCTGTACATGCTCTTCCCGTTAACCGGGCGTGTCTCTTGAGTCTCTTCGCTCATTTTATCACCTTTACGGATTCACCTTTCGGCACATTTCCGTTCGTGAGGCTAAGCGTCTCACTAGCCTAGGGATGGTCATTCCCTATATAAAGACAACTAAAACGCGCACGGCTAAGATTATAGGGTGAGAAGCAATGCTTCGGATGATAACATGTCCGTCCCCGATGTCCTGGTCAGGCGCCTGAAAGGCACCCATCCGCTGCTGGCGTTCTCAGGAGGAGTCGATTCCACCTATCTGCTGTATGCGTGCGGGCAGTCGGGCGCGGACGTGATCCCGATCTTTCTCAGGACGGGATTCCAGAAGGAGTCCCAGTTGGAGGGCGCAATGGAGTTAGGCAAGGAACTGGGATATGATGTAAGGGTCGTAGAAGACGATGTCTTCAGTTATTCGGATGTCATCGCCAACACGGACGATCGCTGCTATCTCTGCAAGAGGAGGATGTTCGGGAAGCTGAAGGAGCTGGCCGATGGTCTCGGATGCGATTGCGTGATAGACGGGACCAACACATCGGACGACCCGTCCAGCAGGCCGGGAATGAGGGCTTTGGATGAGCTAGGCGTCCTCTCTCCCCTGAGAGAATGCGGGTTGACCAAGGACGACATCAGGGGCTTTTCCAGGGAGGCGGGGCTACCGACTTGGGACCTGGCGTCCGATTCATGTCTAGCTACACGCATACAAGCTGGCACATTGATAACCAAGGAGCTCTTGGAACGCACGGAGAAAGCGGAATCGATCCTCAGTGAGTTCGGATTTGCGGATTTCAGGATCCGTACGAAGGACGAAGGGGCGGTGCTCGAAGTCCGTTCCGAACAGCAGGAGATGCTCGAGGGACACAAGGAAGAAATCGGGAGCAGGCTATTGCAGTTATACGATACCATATCATACGGTATCAGGAGATCATCATGAACGGAAGAGAGGTGCTGGAGGCCGTCAGGGACGGCAGCATGTCGGTGGAGGAAGCGGAGCACATGCTCCGTTCCAGACCGTTCGTGGATCTGGGATTCGCCAGAGTGGATACCCAGAGGAGGTTCAGGCAGGGGGCATCCGAAGTCATCTACGGTGCCAGCAAGACGCCTGAGCAGTCGGTGAAAATCGCCAGGACACTCATTGATAACGGATCCGAGTGCGTCATGGTCACCCGCTGCGGTAAGGACACGTACGAGAAGGCCATCAAGGAAGGTCTGAAGGCCGATTACCGCGAGGATGCCAGGATATGCATTATCGGGACAGTCCCCGAGAAGAAGAGGGAGTCGTACATCTGCGTTGTATGCGCAGGTACAAGCGATATCCCGGTTGCCGAGGAGGCCGCTGTGACCGCAGAGGTCCTGGGCTGCAACGTAAGGCGCAGCTACGATGCCGGTGTCGCAGGCATCCATCGTCTCCTGGCGGATTCCGATACGATCATGGGAGCGACCGCCGTCGTGGTCGCGGCAGGCATGGAAGGTGCGCTGCCCAGCGTCGTCGGCGGATTGGTCAGCGTACCGGTCATAGCTGTGCCCACATCCGTAGGATACGGAGCATCGTTCGAAGGTCTGACCGCACTGCTGGCCATGATGAACTCATGTGCATCGACGGTCAGCGTGGTCAACATCGACAACGGTTTCGGAGCGGGCTACATAGCATCGCTCATAGACAAGAGGGGAGAGGTCCGATGAAGGTACTGTATCTGGAATGCAGCGCAGGCGTCTCCGGAGATATGCTCATGGGAGCATTGGCGGACGTCATAGGCCGTGAGGAAGCGCTACAAACCCTCAATTCGATAGGGATAGATGGTGTCAGTATCGAGGCCGTCCGCGGCGAGAAGTCACACATCGGAGGAACGAAGACCAGAGTCCTCATCCATGGAAAGGAGGAGGCAGAACACCACAGTCCCCATAACGAACACAGGAAGCTCTCCGAGGTTATCGCGGTCATAGACGGTCTGAGAGTCTCGGAAAAGGTCAAGGAACACGCGAGGGCGATCTACACTGAGATCGCAGAGGCGGAGTCCAAGGTCCACGGGGAGGAGGTCGGCATGGTCCACTTCCATGAGGTAGGTATGCTGGATGCAATAGCCGATGTCGTAGGGAACTGTCTGCTCATAGAAAAGATAGGACCGGACATGATCTTCTCATCGCCCCTCCGTACCGGTTTCGGAACGGTGGACTGCGCTCACGGCAAGCTTCCAATTCCCGCACCTGCGACCGCATTGATCCTGCACGGAATACCGAGCTACGCCGGGGATTTGGAAGGGGAGTTCACCACCCCTACCGGTGCGGCCATCGTCAAGCACTTTGCAAAGGAGTACGGACAGCGCCCCCGCATGTCCATCGATGCCATCGGTGTCGGTATAGGATATCATGAATACGAGATCCCGAACATCCTGAGGGCCTTCGTGGGCGAGGCGGAGGACAGGCTCTTCGAGATATACGAGCTGAACTGCAACATCGATGACATGACGCCCGAGGACCTCGGGCCCATGATAGACAAGCTCCTGGACGAGGGTGCTCTCGACGCCACGATCTCTCCGATGGTGATGAAGAAGGGTAGGCCCGGATACAGGCTCACATGCCTATGCCGCCAGGGTGACAAAGAGAAGCTGGCCAAACTGATCCTAGCAGACACATCCACTATAGGACTGAGGATTTGGAAGGCCGAGAGGTTCGAGATGATTCCCCATACGGAGGTCTGCCATACTGAATACGGAGATATCCGCGTGAAGGTCTCTGAAGGATACGGCATGGTGAAATGGAAGCCGGAGCACGACGATCTGGCGAAGGCCGCCAAGAAGCACGGCGTGTCGATAAGGGAGGTCAGGGAAGCGGTGCGCTTCGATCCCGGCCTCGACGGGTAAGAAGAATCAATCCTTGAATTTGCCGTCCACGAATTCGACTTCCATCCTGACTCCGTCGGAGTAGGTGTGGTATCCGATGCCCTGGGCCTTACCGTATCTGAATTCGGCCTCGTCCTTCTCGCCGTTGGCGTAGGTTATGACGCCCTTCCCGTGGTACATGTTCTCCCTGAACTGCCCCTCGTACTTCTCTCCGGTCGCCTTGATATAGATGCCGTAGCCCTCGAACATATTGTTGACGAACTCGCCTGTGTAACGGTCGCCGCTGGAGCACAGATAGACCCCCTTTCCGTTGAACATGCCGTTCCTGAACTGCCCCTCGTACCTGGCCCCCGAAGCGAAGGTGTAGATTCCGTGGCCTTCGAAGTTCCCGAACGCGATCTCTCCGGCGTATGTATCGCCGTTAGGCATGTTTATCTGCTGCAATTGTCCCATATGGCACCTGTCACAGCATCCCTTACATAAGTTATAAAGACTATCGGAAGGAATCTAGACATGGATGCTATATCCAATGGTGAGCGAATGGGCAGTCTGACGAAGTATTTGAAACCCAGATACATCCCCGTGGCGATCTACCATACAGAAGCGTTCCCCAGCTACGCCTCCAAGCCATCCGGCGAGAGCTGCGTGATCGCCAGCATGGTGCTCCATGCCTTCAGGGAGGGAAGGACGGTCGCGATGTCCAGCGATATGGTGGGATGCAAAGGCGCCCTTAGCGGTCTGGGGTTGGGAGGTCAGGATAAGGATGCCCGCGATCTTATCGCATACACCTATTCCGATGGGAAGGACGGGGTTCCCGGAAGGGGGTATTTCTGTTGCCCGGAGGCAGCCCGCCACAACTATCTGGATGTTATACCGGTATACGGGACTAGGGATGATGTGGTGGTCATGCAGCCCATAGACGAGGCGGAGGCGATGGATGCTCCAATCGAGACGGTGGCCTTCCTGGTTGATCCGCTGGAGCTGTCCGCTCTTGTCACTATGGCCGGACATCTCGGGAAGACCGGTGACTCCGTGCTGCGCTGTTCATTCGGATTCAGCTGTGAGCAGCTGTACGCCATGGCGAGACAGGAGGGGGAACGCGGGAAGTCGCGCCTGGTCCTCGGAATGACGGAATTCTATACAAGGCGCTTCATGGACGAGGACAGGATGACCATCAGCATGCCCTATAGCATGTACAGAGAGATGGACGAGAAGGCCGAATCATCGTTCCTTGCGAAGTATCAATGGAAAGAGGCCGCACAGCCAGACGACAGGGACAGTTGCTGCTGATCAGAAGAAATCGTCCAGGCTCTTGGTCTTGGCCTTCGGTTTTATCGGCAGAGGATCCTTCTTCTTCGGAGCCTCGGCGGATTCCTCGAACTTGCCGCTGAAGAGGGTGGCCTGCTGGTTGCCCATCAGGAGATCCTTCTCCTCCCACCCAAAGACCTCGGTGATACGCGAAGCCGTCTGGGAGAGGCGTTCGGCGTAGTATTTGTAATCCGGTTTGCCGGTGAACTCCACACCGCTGACGTACGGCTCAACGACCTGGGGGGCGGATTTGGAATCTGTGACGATCCAAGAGACCTTCATACCGGGGATGAACTCATACCCCATCTCGATGAGCTTCTTGGCCGCCTGGACATTGGCCATCCTGTCTGGGTTCTCGTACGCATCAAGTCCCTTGCATGATTTGGATATCACGAGTTCGGAGATGTCAACGTTACCGGATTTGACATTCTGGATCGTGGTGCGGACCATGGACAGGGCCTCGTCGTTCTTCTCCTCGAGGATCATGCTGAACAGGTCGGTCAGCATCTTTCCCTGAAGGTCGAATGAGTCGGATCTTCTGATCTCGTATCCCCTTACCAGGAGCTCGTCCGATACCTTAGGCCAGACTATCTTTCCGACGTACCTCTTCTTCATGCCGTGGGTGAACATGGGCTCCAGGAGCTTCTCGAACTCCAGCGTTCCGCCGTCCACTGTGAATCTCTCAGCCATCTTCTTTCCGAATTCGATAGAACCTTCCAGATTATTCTCCGGAGACTGCATGAAGATGGAGTCGGTATCGGAATAGATCACGTGGATCCCTTCGGATTCGACCTGGTTGATTATACCTATGGTGTTCGCCCTGGCGAATGCCGTGATGGCCGCCCCGATGCTCTTGTCGGTGAACCTGTAGAACGTGGAGGCGAACACTCCGTAGAACGTGTTCATGAGGACCTTGACCGCTCCCTGCAATCCGTCGAGATAGTTGTGCTCGTGAGGGTCCTGTGTCTGCTTCATCAGCTTCTTGATCCTGTCCCTCTCCGCCATAAGGTCCTCGAGGATCCTCGGAAGAAGGCCCTCCCTTCTCTCCTTGGACATGAATCTGGCACCTGAAGGGCTGACGATCTCGCCGTCCTCGGACAATGTGGTGAAGCAGATGTTCTTGGCGATGATCAGGGAAGGATACATCGATTTGAAATCCTCGACGCAGACCCAATGGTAGAGCCCGGGAGTCATGCTGTGAACGTATCCGCCCTCGATCTGGTCCGCTCCGGCGATCCTCGCTCCCATGAGCGGCACCGCGACCTTCTTCCTGTCGGCGGCACGGATGAGAAGGGAATCGGCCAGCTGCGACGAGCCGGATGTCATGACATCCTCTATTGTGAGTTTTGATACAGCCGCAAGGTCCATGTCCTTGCGCAGGGTCCCGACCTCCAGCAGGATGCGCAGGGCCAGCTCGGCATCCTTGAAGCAGTACTTGATGACCTTGTCCCTGTCGTTGGCCCATTCCGAATCCATGTATTTCGGGTCAACGTCCAGCTTCTGCTCTCCGAGGAGCATCAGCGATACCGCGTTGAGCGTCTCCTGTTTGGGGCGTAGCTGCTTCTTCACCGCCCACCACGCATCCGCCACGAGACGTCCCTTGACCCTCCAGAACCTGTCGCTCACCAGCCTGGGCTGGCTTCCGTCCCTTCCCCAAGGAAGGGCATCCTTCATCTTCTTGGCCTTGGACCTCTCCATTATCTTGTGGATGTCGTAGTTGTCGATGTTGTATCCTGTGATGACATCGGGGTCCTCCTCCCTGATGAGCTCGGCGAATCCGTCTATTATGTCGTTCTCCGTTCCGGTGAGGGCGGGACCGTTGCGGATTTCGTCACCGTCCTTGATGACCGAGCATATGGTGTAGATGAATTCGTGCTCCACGGAATTCTCGATATCGAAGGACAGGATCTTCAGCCCGGGGTCGAAGGAGTCGATGTTCTCGAAGGACTCCATCCTCACCACCAGGTCGGTGAAGTAGGGTCTGTCTGTGGCCTCTCCGGTGATCCTGATGCACGAACCCATGTCCATATCGTAGAAGAAGCGGTGCTGGTACGAGATATCCGCGGACAGGACCTTGTAGTTCTTCCTCTGAAGCCTGTTCTTGTACTCCGAGAGTTTCCAAGGGCTCTTGATCGTGATCTTCAGGACGTCATGCATCTGGGATTTGTACAGGAGACTGTCATGCTCCGCCGAGACGACCTCGGGGTCGTCCCTCATCTGTTCGTCCAGTTCCGCTTTGGGACCGACGGCGAAGAGGTAGGGTTTGAATCCGTATGCCAGGATGGTGATCGATTCCCTGTCGCGGGTCTTCCCGAACAGCTCTATCACAGGTTCCTCCCCGTCCTGCGACGAGGAGGCGCTGATTATCCTGACATCCCACGTTCCCATGCTATCACTTGTTCGCTACAATCCTTATGACATCCCCGTCCTCGAGGATGTAGTCCGCACCCACGGTGCGCTTGGTACGTGCGTTGACCGCACGGATGAACTTGTCGCCCAGATCGCTGTGGACCTTATACGCCAGATCCTTGGCGGTGGATCCCCTGGGGAGGAGGAAGGCATCCGGAAGTACGCGCCCGAAGTGGTCCGTGAACTTGTTCTCGTCCTCGACGGGATAGACCGTGATCAGGTCCAGCATCTTGAATGCGGCATCCTCGATGCACTTCTGCACACCGGTGCCGCCGTACTTCTCCATATTTGCCTTCATGTAGTCTAGAGCCTTCTTCTGGCCCTCGTTGAGGGTCACGCCCTCCTTTATTGTGAACGTCGGGTCACCAGGAGTGTATTCTATCAGTCCGCCTGCAGCAGCCTTCTTCAGAGCCAGTTCGGTCTCTGCCATGGTGACGACGCAGATGTCGTTGATCGCCTCGACCTTCTCGATGTTGCCTTCCGGAGCGATGTCGGCCTTGTTCATGGCCGCTATCATGGGCTTCGATTGCGCCCTGATGTTCATGCAGAGGTTGAGGAGGTCATCGTCGGTCCAGTTGACAATGTCCGCCGGCATCTCCACCGACATGAGGGCCTTCTTGATCTGTGCCTCGGTGACATTGAGTCCGGCGAGCCTGTCCTGGATTATCTGCTCCGGCTTCTGCCCAGTCATCCTGGCTGCCCTGGCCATCTTGTTGAATCCGTTCTTGAGGATCTCCCTCATCCAGTATTCGATCTCCTTCCTGAGGAATGTGATGTCCTCCGTAGGATCGTGGGATCCCACATCGCCCGGCACACCTTCGATATCGGTTGATCCGCTGACGTCGATAACGTTAATCAGCGCATCTGCCTGCCTGAGGTCATCGAGGAACTGGTTTCCCAGTCCTTTTCCCTGCCAGGCATCAGGAACGAGTCCGGCCACATCCAGGAGTTCCACCGGGACCATCCTGGTTCCGTTGACGCATAGTGAGTTGTGAGGGGTGCATGTGACACCGAGCGCTTTGCACGGGCAGGGCGTACGGACATGGGCCACCCCCTTGTTGGGTTCAATGGTCGTGAAGGGATAGTTGGCAATCTCTACGGGCGCCATCGTGGCAGCGCCGAAGAATGTCGATTTACCAACGTTCGGTTTCCCTACTATGCCTATCTGCATTGCTATCGCTCACAGAGAACACGTACGCGATAAATGAGCTTTGGGTTCGGTACGCAACCAGAACCATTATCTTCTTATCAGGCCATCAGGCGGTCAGAATCCCACGGAGGGACGAGATTACATGGCCGATTCAGATAACAGGTGGAAGATCGTTGCCGCAGTAGCAATCGTCATGCTGCTAGCGGTGAGTGCGCTCTATGCCTTTGGCAATTCGAACGATTCTAGAACGGGATACGTTCAGACCGACATGTCCTATTGGGTCGAAGATTCGGATTCCAAGGAATCTCTCATGACATATCTGAAGGCGGTCACAGATGAGAGGAGCGAGGATTACATCCCTCCAGAGGACCGTGTCGCCGTGTTCGATCTTGACGGAACCCTCATTTGCGAGAGGGATCCGCACTATTTCGATCTCTGTCTGTTCCTTTACCGCGTGCTGGAGGACCCCGACTACAAGGACAAGGCCTCAGATCTGGAGAGGAAGGTCGCTCTGGACCAGAAGGACTATCCCGGACCTGGGAAGCTGGACGACGACATGGAGAAGGCAAGGGCGCTGGCGTTCAAGGGGATGACCATTGAGGAATTCAATGCATACGAGAAGGCGTTCATGGAGACACAGATGCCGAGTTATGAAGGCATGACCTACGGGGAGTCGTTCTTCAGACCCATGATACAGGTCGTGGATGCGCTCCAAGCCAACGGTTTCTCCGTCTACATAGTGAGTGGGACCGACAGGCTCACTATTCGCTGTCTCGTAGACGGTTCCATGTTGAATATCCCGACCGATCATATCATCGGTTCGAGCAAACTTCTGGTCGCCACCGGACAAGGGGATACGGACGGTTCCAAGTATGTGTTCACGGCGGATGACGACATCATCTACGGTGGAGAGCACATCCTGAAGGACCTCAATGTGAACAAGGTCATCACGATCATCGAGGAGATAGGCAAGAAGCCGGTATTGTCCTTCGGCAACACATCTTCGGATTCCAGCATGGCCCTGTATACCACCACGGACAACATGTATCGCAGCGAGGCATACATGCTGTGCTGTGACGATCTAGACAGAGAGAATGGAGATCTGGAGGCAGCCAGCAAGATGTATGCCCTATGCGAGGAGCAGGGGTGGGTGCCTGTATCCATGAAGAACGATTGGACAACCATCTACGGCGATGGCGTGAAGAAAAAGTGATCAGTTCTTCAGCCTGTATACCGCATCGGCGATCTCGCCGATCTGTTCCGGCTTCAGTCTTTCGACCCTGTCATCAATGTAGGGTACGTCATCACCGGATTCCATCATCCTGGCGGATTTTAGAGAGGTCCCGATCTTCTTCCTGCGATGGTTGAAGGTCACCTCGACCACTTTGAAGAAGGTCCTCTCGTCGAGCACTTTGAACGGAGGTTCCCTCGGAGTTATCCTCACAAGCGCGGAATCCACTTTGGGTTTGGGATTGAACCTTGATGCTGGCACAGTCTCCATTATCTCGCATTCAGCCCTATAGTAGAGATTGACTGTGAGACGTGAGTAATCGGGGCTGCCGACCATGGCGACCATCCTGTCGGCGAACTCCTTCTGCACCATGACCACAGCGGTCCTGAAGTCATACTCCAGGAGTTTGAATATGATGGGCGTGGAGACACTGTACGGAAGGTTGCTGACGAATACGTCGAATTCCGGGAAAGGCTCCTTCACGGCATCCGCATGGATGAGCCTGAGGGAATCGCCGTACGTCTTGGTGATGTATTCGGCAAGGATGTCGTCGATCTCTATGCAGGTGACGTCGTCAGAGACCACGATCAGCCTTTTGGTTAGGATCCCCAATCCGGGCCCGACCTCGAGCACCTTGTCCTTCCTTTCGATCCCGGCATATCCGATGTGCCTGTCGGCCACACGTTCATCCGTAAGGAAATTCTGCCCCTTACTCTTCTTCGGGACGATGCCTGTATCGGCTATGAGTCTGCCAGTCTCGCTCATCTAGACACGAACAGGTAGCGCTTCCTCTCGGGATCCTCGATCTCGAGAAGGATACGGGAGACGATAAGCTTCTCCGGCGTCTTGATGGACGTCCTCTGGGCCAGGTCTGCGAAGTCCACGAACAGGCTCTTTTTCCTCTCGTCGAGGATGACGGTCAGGTACTTCTTCCCGAGTCCGGGGAGTTCCTCTAGCAGGTGCTTGCGCATGCTGATGGCCTCTGCCTCGTTGAAGAACTTGATGTACTTCTTCTGGTTGTTCATGACTATGTCGGTGATGGCGAACTCGAGCTCCGAGGCCGCATTGCTGGTGAGGTCGTTGTAAGCGACGCGGCGCTTGACGTGGTCTATCACATCGCGCTTCACGGTATCGGAATCTTTTCCGATGAACGTCCTCGTACCTATCTCAACGGTCGCGTTGGGCTTGGTCACCAGCTCGAAGAGTTTGAACTCCTCGTCGCCGAGAGCATAGCAGATGGGCTCCTTCTTTCCGAATCCGGATGTGGGAGCGCCCTGCGGTAAGTAATCTAGAATGTATGCGTATTCTTCCATGGGAAACACCCCATCAGAGGTTGTACTTACCTACGATCTCAATGATCTGGTTTATCTGGTCATTGCTGAGTGCGACCCTCTCCTTGGAGAAGATGGCACGGACATCCTCGGGATATTTAGGGAGGATGTCCGCAATCTTCACAGCAATGGCATCTGTAACGTCGTCGAGTTGGCTGACCTCTTCGATGATCTTGTTAGCGTTCTCGACGGATATGTTTGAGACTTTCTGAGCGTGGTCGAGCGCTGACTTCTGTGATGTGAGGAGAACATCCTCGTCCTCAAGCTCTCCAGCTGTCCCTTTCCTGCTCTCGGCTACCTCTTCAAGGAGGTCCCTTACTTCTGCCAGTGTTACGTAGCGCTCAGTCATGTCTATACCTTCAGTTGTCAACGTTCCTTACAAGGTGCTCGGGGCGTGCGACGACCATCTTGGTCTTGTTTCCGTCCTTGACGGATACCTCGTACGCTGCTCCCCTCTCTCCGACGACGACTCCGGTGAGTCCGTGGAATCTGGAGAAGGGCATGCCCTTGTGTACGCTGGGGTCGATGATGATGTTGACTTTCTCTCCGGTCTCGAAGGTCTGGAAACCTTTTGTGATCGGTGAGAGCCCGCGTGCCCTGACTGACTTCTTGAGCTTGTTGCGGGTCTTTGTCCTTGTTCCGCTGGATGCCTGCATTGCTTATCCCTTCATTGTTCTTCGAATTTGATCGCCAATACGTCGAGGGTCTCGACCTTGCATTGTACCCCGAGTCTCTCGGAGAAGCTTGGTACGCTCCTGCCCTCGTCACCGGACACGAACTCCTTCACGTACGTTCCCGAATCGGTCTCGAGTTCGAGATCGAAGGAATCGTCGGATATCTGTTCCGCCTTGCACCAGTGGATCCTCCTCTTTCTCACAAGGTCGGCACGGCGGTGCTCGACTCTGCGTGGAGTCCTCTGGTCTATATTGACGTCCTTGAACGATAGGGCAACGTTAATTACCGCTTCTTTATTAACTTTACCCTCTGCTATTACGTGCACGTGATATATTTTATCAGAAGCAGCGGCCTTGTAGCGCTCAACCGCTTCGCGCTGTACGAATTTCAGGCTGTTGAACGCCGCCATATCCGTCTTGTTCGCCCTTCTCTCGAGCTCGTCCAAGTCGATATCCCTGTGCCTAGGCTGGCTGATCTCCAGGACGAACGGCCTTCCGTCGCCCAGCATGCAGGCGTCGATGTCCTCCCTTCCCATTCCGTGGAAGAAGTGCTCCTGTCCGTCCGCCATCTCCAGGGCGATGTCGCCGATGATCTCCTGCACCGATGTGGGGTACATCTTGCCCTCGCCGTGGCAGTGGTCGCATCCCTTTCCATGGCAGACCCTGCAGGGCCAGATGGTCTGGGGTATCTCCCTGCTGTACTTGTTGTAGCGTCCTGCGATGAACACGGGTGCGATGTCCAAGGTGACGTCGGCGAAACGGGTGTCGACCAGCGCCACCACCCGGGGGCTCTTGAATTCCACGGGACGGTGTATCATAGGAAGTGCCAGCTTTCCGATCTCACGGTTGAGCTCGGCCTTGATCGTCTCAGAGTTCTCGAGAGCGAACTCCTCCTTGAGCGCCTTCTCCCTCTCGACCACCTCGGGCTCCACCCTTGTGCCGATGAGGAAGTTCTCGGAATCGACCTCGTTGATTTTCTCCGCCGCAGCCTCAGCGAACCTGCCCAGCATACTGAAGACATCCTCGCAGAGCGGGCAGAAGTCCTCCGCAGGGGCATTTACTCCCTGCTCTTCCAGAGCCTCGCGGATGAGCTTCCCGCGATAATCGTTGGTCATGCCTGTGCCCAGCTTCCCGAACATGCGTCCGAGGCAGTGGTCGCAGAGACCTCTCTCCGCGATCTTCCTGGCGGTATCGAGGTTGTCCTGGATCCAACTCTCCATCCTCTCACCTCAGAGGTCGAATCCCATCTCGGTTATCCTGAGCATGGGGCGCTGGCTCTCCAGATAATGGTAGACAGTCGCGTGCTCGCTGCCGTTGATCAGCAGCTCGCATGCGTGCTTGGCGACTGGGAGGCTCACCGAGTTGCCGATGAGTCCCACCGTGTTGCCGTAGATGACCATGTCGCATCCGGTCAGTTCCTCGATGAGCTTGCGGGTCTTCCCGTTCTTTCCGATGAGACGCCCTCTCACGCGGGGCATCTGGCTGGAACGGTCGCCGATGGCCTCCTTCACGTCTATGAGCTCGAAGTACTCGTCATCGTCGAAGAGCCTCATCGCCTTCTCGGGGTTGAAACCCCTTCCGACGGCCTTGACGATGTCCATGAGCTTGAAAGCCATGAGGGGATCCTTCAGCTCCACGTCGTCGTGGATGATGATCTCCCCTTCCTCGGTGTCGATGTCAATCTTGATACCGGATATGTCCTGGAGGACCTTCTTGGTCTCCCCGTTCTTGCCGATGAGTGTACCGACCCTGTCGGCTGGTATTCTGATGGATCTCATTCCTTTTCATCTCCGTCTTCTTTACCGTTAAGTGTCTCTTCCAGGACCTCGGCGTCCGTCCAGACGTCCGCGTCCCTCTTTTTGAAGAAGCTGTTTATGTTGTGGATGTCCCTCTGCAGGAGCTCCTTTGCGTTGTAGTGGTCCCTGGTCATCGCCTGGCCCACGTCTATCATTACCGGCTCTCCGTCCAGCATCAGGATGTTGTATTCGCTGAGGTCCCCGTGTACCAGGTGGGCCTCCTGCCATCCGTCGATGATGAACGACAGCACCTCCTCGTATGTTCCATCGGGATCCTCCAGGACGACGTCCTTGAGCTGCGGGGCGGGTCCGGTCTCGTCCCCGATGTACTCCATGAGAAGGCAGTTCTGGTTGAATGTGATCGGTTCGGGCACGGGGATCCCGGCCTCATTGTATCTGTCGAGGTTCTTGAACTCCTTGTTGACCCATGCGTAGATGAGCTTCCATCTGTTGCCGGTGACCCCTCTAAATCTCGGATCGCCCTCGACGTACTTGGCCACCCTCTTGAACGTGGATGTGGAGGTCCTGAAGATCTTCAGGGCCATCGGTTCGTCGTTCTCGTCCGTGGCGTAGAAGACGTTGCCCTCCTTGCCTGTGGAAATGGGGTAGTGGACCGAGTCGATGTACCCGCTGGTCATGAAGTCGTAGATGGTCATGAGGGTCTTCTTGTCGAAGACCTCGGCCTCCGTCTCCTTCTCGTCGCCGGTCTTATTGGTCTTGAGGGCATCCACACGCCTCTCTAGGTATGCGTAAGCCTCCTCGTACGAGGACATGCGGATCAGCCCTTATCAGAAAATGTCCAGGTTCTTCGGAACCTTGTTCCTCTTGCTGAGGTTGACAGCCTGCGTCTTGGTGTATCTGAACCTGACGTCGCATTTGTCGGGCTGGAAGTCCCATACGGATATGATCAGCAGGTCGCCTTCCCTGATCCACATCCTCTTCTTGATCTTTCCAGGGATGCGTCCTACGCGGGATACTCCGTCCTCGCACATGACTTTGATCTTGGATGCGCCGAGCAGCTGATCCGCTATCCCGAACATCTCTGCTTCCTTGATGTTAGGTAGACGTACACGGGTTACGTCCTCATCAGGCATTTCAAGCGGTTCATTGTCGCTCATTTCTATCCTTCCTTTTTCTGCCCTATAATAGAGGTTTATAAAATAGTATGCTCGGATTTCCGTCCTGTCTGCCATCCCCTTGCTATTATATACGCCCGACTGGTTAGTCGGGAACGGTATCGTTCTGAACGATAGGAGAGGTTGATTATGGGAGAAGTGAGGGCGGCTCTGGTCGGAGCATGCGGAAAGATGGGACAGATGATTGTGCGCCGTATCGAAGCCACGGACGGCATGAAGGTTGTCGCGGCATTCGATCTTGCCAATGTAGGCAAGGACATCGGAGAGATCTGCGGGCTTGGGAAACTGGATGTTCCAGTATCTGATCTCAAGGAACTCGAGAAGGTCCTCAAGGAGACCAAGACCGATGTTCTTCTGGACTTCACCGTCGCAGCGGCGACCGCCGTCAACGCCCCCGTGGCAGCCAAGGCCGGCGTCAACCTGATCATCGGAACGACCGGGCTATCGGACGAGCAGAAGAAGAACATAGTGGATGCCGTCAAGCAGAACAACGTCGCGGCCGTCATATCTTCCAACTACTCGATCGGAGTAGGGGTGTTCTTCAAGCTCTGCAGGGAGGCAGCCAAGAATCTCGGATTGGATTACGATGTGGAGATCATCGAGGCTCACCACAACCAGAAGAAGGATGCACCTAGCGGTACAGCAATGACCGTGGCCGAGGCCATAAGCGAGGAGCTTGGAGGAAAGGATTTCGTATACGGCCGCCAGGGAGCCTGCCCCCGCGGGAAGGAGATCGGGATCCATGCCGTGAGGGGAGGGGACATCGTCGGTGACCATACAGTAATGTTCGTCGGTAATGCAGAGAGGATCGAGATCCGCCATCAGGCGCATTCCCGCGAGGTCTTCGTCGGTGGTGCTGTCCTGGCAGCGGGATGGGTCGTCAAGCAGAAGAAGGGCGTCGTTTACTCCATGAACGACGTTCTGGCCTGAACAATCAACGGCCGGATCGCAGTCCGGCCATTCTACTTTCAAGAGGATGACGGCAATACCGTCTCTTCTCGGGATAAGCGTTATAAATTAGTTCGTGATGGGCATCTTAAAGCTCCAGTAGTGTAGCGGCCAATCATTCAGCCCTTTCGAGGCTGACACACGGGTTCGAATCCCGTCTGGAGCACTATTTATTCCATCAATACTGTCTTGAGCACGGGCTATAATCCGATATTCCCGGTTATCAAAGGTGCAGCTCGGTACCTCATCTATGAATTATTGAGTTTGGTCATAGCTTTCGTGTCGGATATCGCGATCGCATCCCGTACGTGTTGCCAGTGGACGAGACGATTGGGGCTCGGTCCTAATGCTTGGACGACGTCTATTCAGTGAAAATCACCTTATGAAAATAGTGAAAGTTACCTTATGAAAATAGTAAAAATTACATTATTATATAAGTAAACACATCTACCGGTGATAAATTGGAGAATGAGAAGTACATCCCAAGACTGATAGACGGACTCGTCGATGAGGCTCTTGCCATAAGTGGCGCAATCCATATGAAAGGTCCCAAATACTGCGGAAAGACATGGACCTCGAAACGCCATTGCAACAGCTTCTATCAGCTCGATCTGGCCGATGGCAATTACCGTAATCTTCAACTTGCCCGTTTAGATCTGGGATATGCTTTAGACGGCGAATATCCGCGGCTCATCGATGAATGGCAACTCGTCCCTGCAGTATGGGATGCTGTCCGCAATACTGTCGATGAGGAGGGTCGGAAGGGTATGTTCATCCTTTCTGGCTCATCGACTCCAAAGAAAGAGGAGAAGCCCCTTCACAGTGGGTTGGGAAGGATAGCGCCAATAAAGATGAGAACGATGTCCTTGTTCGAATCCGGGGATTCGGATGGCACGGTGTCTTTGAAAGGAATGTTCGACGGCAAATATCCCAATACCTCGATCAGAGAAGTCTCTTTGGACGCACTCATGGATCTGACGATCAGAGGTGGCTGGCCTGGAAACATCGACCTTACTGCGCTCCAGGCAGCAAAGGCAATGGCTGTTTATGCCAGACAGATATGCTATGACGATCTTCCTTCAGTGGACATTAGCAAAGAACCGGCCAGGATGATGCGTGTATTGAGGTCCCTTTCTCGTAACGAATCGTCGTTGGCAAGCAGGGCGATTATTGCCAATGACATCAAGGAATTCGATGACGATGTGATATCAGTCGACACTGTCGGAGAATATATCTCTGTACTCGATAGGATGTGCCTGATAGAGAATCAAGATGCGTTCAATCCTAACCTGAGATCCTCGATACGGGTAGGGAAGACTCCCAAGAGGCATCTGACGGACCCTGCGCTTGCAATATCTGCACTGGGGTTGACCAAGGAGATGCTGCTGGATGATCTCAACACATATGGCTTCATGTTCGAAGCGATGTGCGAAAGGGATCTGCAGATATATGCATATGTGAATGGAGGCAAGCTCAATCACTACAGGGATGGAAAAGGAAGAGAGATAGATGCCGTCGTGGAGATGCCTGACGGAAGATGGGGCGCCTTCGAGATAAAACTCGGAGCAAGCAAGATAGACGAAGGCGCAGAAAATCTGAAGAAAATCAGTGAATTGATTCGTAACGATCCGAAAGGCAGACCGCCAGAATTCCTGGCAGTAATATGCGGACTATCCTCTGCCGCATACATGAGAGAAGATGGAGTCTATGTCATACCGATAACATCACTGGGGCCCTGATGTCAGTTGCCTTGTAAGATGGTGCCCGCACTCGATTCGAATCCCGTCACTGGGCCCAAAAAGAATGGTTGCCCGAAGCGCCCAATTCACGTCATCAGCTGTGGTTATCGGGTTTCAGGCTGACCTGTCGAGTTGCGGAGAATAAATCTGGGAAAAGTTTCAACAATGCGGGAGAGGTTTTCAGTACGCAGATGCTCGAGACTCTGCTTGATGTAAAAAAACCTACAAATTTTTTACATGCATATCTCACGATGTAAAAAACACAAGAAGAGTTTTACATGAGGGTAATGCGAGACTGGAATCTACAATCCTTTCATGGCTGGCACGCCGTCCAGATCGAACATGTCAGACCTTCGTCCATGGGTCTGTTCGTCTCCTGATCATTCAGAACGATTCATCGCACGCGAGACAATGTATTATTATGCTGAATGGATAGACGTCTCAAAGAGCAGATTACGAGGGTGAAGACAACGGGTTTTCCGAAATCCATTATCGCGATCGTTTCGATTTCCATGTTGCTCCTGTTCAGTTCTGCTCTGATGGCCCTCGAAGCCGACGATCCGCATACCGTGACGACCGTCAAGGTGTACGACAACCCGGAAGTGGAGCACGATCCCGGGAGCGAGATAAAGGGCGACATCACTGTGACCAAGTTCTTCGTGTCCAAGGACATGGACATCCGCATAGGCCCGGATATCGCGGTATCGGATCTGACGTTCTATGTCCATAACAGGGTGGCGCTGACCCTGACCTTCGATCGTGCCTACGATCCCTATACGGCGATCAACTTCTACACCGTAACGGGGGACGAGGAGGAGGCGATCCAAGGAATGGAAGGTATCCTCGTATGCGACGATCAATACCTGGAGGGCGGCGAATACAACAGCAAGGTGTCCATAAGGGCCGAACCGGGACAGACGTTCACATATGTCGCATCGATGATCTATCTGGAGAATTCCGACGGATTCATAACGCTCAAGGAAGGGTATGCGAATCTGGATCCCTCATGGAAGAACAGCAACACCAGGGCGACCATCACCAGCAGCACCGCGGTCCCGGAACTGGTGGCGAACAACGGAGTCACAGTACCTTACAGGACGGTGCTGGAGTCCAGGACCGATCCCGGATACATATACTGCGGCGCCATAATGAAGAAAGGAGGCCTATGGACGGTCTATCCGGAAGGTTCCGATATCGGGACGAAGACTTTCGATCTTCTCCACGACAGCATCCTGGTTTACCAGGCTTCGGTCACGGCCAAATTCAACGACCTTACGCTAAAGATGGAATGGCTCGGCTACTACGATGACGATTACGAGAACGCCGTGGCGGCGATGCAGCGCGACGGTTTCGTCGAAGTGGGGGGCTCTCAGAAATCAGGGAGCATCGACATCAGTGGGAAGTCCAAGGTCGTATTCACGAACACGGATTCGGAAGAATACAAATACCGCCTTAAGGACGGAACTATCACCATCGGGACAGACGTGACCATATCCGGTTCCATAGTGATGGCGGAGAGGACGACGCTGGTCCTTAACACAGGTTACGCAGAATCATTCTATCTGGGCGGTTACGGGAAGGTGAAGCTGGACAACAAGGACATCTGGACCGCCACCGGTCTGGCCATAGACATATCGGATTTCAGAGGGAGCTTCGACGCTGACTCCATCCAGGAACTGGCGGAGATGGAAGGGGACATATCGACCGTGACGGTCCACCCGAGTCAGAAGATCAAGTTCATCGGCAACACCACGATCCATGAGACCCTGTTCAATTCAGGGACACTAATTATAGACAAGGGAGTCACCCTGACCGTCGAATGTTCGCTCATGATCTCGGCGGGGATGTTCTCCAAGGTGGAGAACAACGGCACCATCATCGTCCATACCGATGGCGCCCGTCAGGGCATCGTATTGACAGGCGGGGAGTTTGTGAACAACGGCACCCTGCGCCTGGACTCCTCCTCCAAAACGGAGGATAACTACTCATTCCGTGTGTTCAGCAATTTCGATCTGGGAAGTGAAGAGAACAACCAGGAGTACCAACTGGGAGAACCGGAGTGGTGCAACGTGGTGAACAACGGAGCCTTCATAATCTCAGTCAACGACACGTATTACACCGATATCGGGAGGACTACTAGCAATCTCGCGGACATCTCCAACTCCGGGACCATGGACATCCGCGGGACGATTGTGAACTCCTCCATAATAATCGATAACAGCGGCGATGTCATCCTCAACGGTGAGCTGGAAGAACCCCAGTATCATGAGACCGAGGACATCTACGATAATTTCTGGATAATGCTGGACTGGGGAGGGAGGGTGGAATTCAAGACCGCCACCTTCAACGCAGGCTCCCACGCCTCCGTCAACGTCATCGCCTGCGAGTTGGGCTCCTATGACTTCACACATGTCGATAACGGGTACGGTTCGGCGGTCGTCAAGGCGGATTCGGGCATGCCGGCCGATGGTTCGAAGTTCACGGTCAGATCGCTGTCGATGAAGTATGCAAGCGATCACGACTACGACAGCGCCCTCGACATCAGGGGGTTCAATGTCACTACGACAGGGGACAGGAGCGAAGCGTATCTGCTGGTGGATCTGAGGAACTGCATTCACGTGACAGGTTCCCTCACCATTCCCCGCAACGTCAATTGGCGGGTAGACGATGTGAAGACGGCTATAGACGGCACCATGACCATAGACGAGGATTGCCGTTATATCGCCGGTGTCGAGAACACCTACTTCGTGGAAGGGAAGCTGATCGTGAAGGGGACCAGGGATCTCGATGAGAGGTATATTCAAGGGGCCATGTTCGATGACGACAACGCCACGGTATACATGCCGTTGGACGAGGCCGTGAAGGAGGCCCAAAGCAAAGGGATAGGCACGGTCCACATCTGTCCGGACATACCGGGCGGTGCGGATATCGAGTACTACCGCGAATTGGATGTGCTGTGCATCGTGACGTACGATCTGACGATACCAGCCGGCATGGTGCTGGAAGGAAGCTACGTAGAGATAGGGAATTCCTACAATTCCGCCGATCTCACGGTGGAGGACGGCGCTTACCTGTCGGTAGGCGAGATAGAGATCACCAACGGCAGGATCACGATCCATAACAGCGTAGGATACGGCATAGATGCCGACGTCATCGACAGGGTGGAGGACGCGATCGTATATTCATCGCTCCGCAGGGCGCTGGAGGACGCGGAGTCCGGCGATATGATCATAGTGGACAACCCAGTCAGGACCGAGTCCGGCAGGCTCAATATCCCGGAAGGGGTCACCGTCGACTTCACCAAGGACGGAGGCAAGGGCCTCACCATGGTCAACACCAGGCTGAGGGTCGAGGGGACGCTCATGTTGGACAACCTAGTCTACCAATCGTTCAGCCCGGATCCGATGGAACTCTTGGGCGGCGGTTGCATAATGATCGAGGAAGGAGGCCGCAGCCAGATCTCCGAGCATAACTACACTCCGACCGGCCTCGGATACCTGACCGATCTGGAGGTCAGCGGTTCATCGACGGTTTACTATGTCATTAGGGGAATCGACGCGATCTCCATGGCCATAGAGGACACCTACGACGGCGAGATAAACATCAACAACAGCCTGGAAGACAGAGAATTCGTGGCGGAATCCATCGAACAGAAGCCCATTACGATAAACATGAGAGGAGACCTCAAGGCCGAGACAGTTACCCTGAAATTCACGGAGGTGAGCATATTGAGCGGAAAGAAGGTCGATACGACATTCATCACCGGGGAATCCAGCATAGAGGTGAAGGATGCCAACATCACGGAGAGGATGACCATGAGATCGACCGACAGTCTGCTCATTATTTCTGGTGCTCTCATCGATGACAAGGAGAAGACCTACTCAGTCGTGTTCCGCGGTGACACAGTCATGGAGGACCTCAAGCTGGAATGGGGGAACTACATCAAGAAGCAGGTCTTCCTCTACCCGGACATAAGGTTCGAAGGGAGCACGAGGATATCGGGAAAGGAGAATCGGCTGGGCGATTCCATACATTCCGAGGAGCACATCCTGGATGACATCTCGATCCCGGTGAACGGGACCCTGACCGTAGGGAGCGGGGCCCTGTTCAGATGCGTCGCCGACCTGGATGTCATGGGGCAGATATCGGTGGAGGGCAAAGCGTATCAGACGATATCCGGAAGGATGATCCTGGACGGGGACATGTTCATCGGCATGGTGAAGAAGGACGTGTTCTCGGCAGCCATGGCCGCCGTGGCGGAAGGTCTGGACCATTACGATGATTCCTATGGCCACGGGCTCGATACCCTGAACGGGACCGCATCGTTCTCTGGGAGGATAGATCTGGAGAGCGGGCACTACATCACCGTCCATGCGGGATCAACGATAGATCCCGTCTCGGTCGAGGACCTGTATGATTTGGAGATAATCGCGGACGAATCGCTGTGGATGACAGTGTATGGCGATGGCGAATACAGCCTAGATGGCATCAAGATACCTCTGGAGGGATGCTTGGCGGACGGTGCATCGTCCCTGCAGGACCACGGAAAGATAGTTGACGGCAAGGATAAGACCATAGCCAAGTACGATCAGGACAGCGGCGTGATCTACGACAGCGACCACATAAACCTCAAGGATAACACCGGAGCCTATCTGAATGTGAGATACGATGTCTTCACAGCGTACTTCAAGACAGATTCGATGATCAAGGCGGTGTACGTCGACGGCATACTGACGACGAATTCCGACGCATCGAACGTCTTCGTGGCCACAAAGCTACTGGCCGGTAAGCATACCGTGAAGGTGGAGCCGATTGCAGGTTGCGATGTCGGGAACGTGATCCTCTATGACAACAACGGGAAGGAGTTCGAAGGACTGGAGTTCTCGTTCACATCCGATGATTGCAGGAAGGATACTCTGGAGCTCTACTACAACCTGTCCGGCTCCAAATCTATCGAGCCGGCAGCGGCCATGGAATCGGAGATAACCAACGTATTGCTGTACTTCCTGGCGGTACTGATAGGCGCCATGATCCTCATGTCCATACGCTGGCTCAGGCGCAGCTGACATCATTTTCGTCCGCCTTGGACAAAGGTTTTTAATCATACTCGGCGAATGAAAAGTGTTCAAGGTACGAGGGTGGAAATACGAAGTCTTCGAAGTCCGTTATCCTGATGGCCGCAATCTCCATGATGCTGGTATCCTCGGCCGTGCTGGTCATGACAGAGGCAGATTCAAAGGAGGCCATCATGGTATCAGACGGCCAGGACTCTTTTGTCGCAGATTGCACTGGCTCTATCATAACCGCGGTGAAGGATGCGGACGGAGGCGAGATAACGATCAACAGCGACCTCGACGGCCAGACATTCAGCTTCGAGTACACTGAGGAGAACCCGGCCAGGATTCAGATGAGGAGCAACCTGACTCCTGACACCCTGAATCTGAAATGGGCGGAGGTCTCCGTCAAGACCGGCAAGAAGCTCAGCGGCACCTTCGCCAACGGCGACAGCAAGGTCGTCATAGCGGATTCGCGCACCAACGACAAGACCACCCTGAGCACCTACGATAAGGGCATGACCGTTTCCGGAGCCATAATCGACGACAGGGACAAATCCTACACGATCAAGCTCGAAGGCGACACGACGATGGACAACCTCAAGCTCGAATGGGGATCCTTCATGAGGAAAGGGGAGTTCGAGTATCCTACCATAGAGTTCGCCGGAAACACGACGATCACCGGCAAGGGCAACAAGATATGGGATTCATCCTCCTCGGAGGAACTCCGCAAGGACACGTCGGTGCTGGTATCAGGCACCGTCAACGTCGATAACGGGGCGGTACTCACGATAGTCAGCGACCTGGACGTCACCGGGAACGTGGTCATAGCCGAGAAGGGCGATCAGAAGATGTCAGGAAGGATGATCGTCGAGGGCAACGTATATGTAGGGTTCCAGAAGAAGGACCTCTATTCCCCGGAATCTGCCGCCAGCGCGGAGGGGATCAGCAAATACGACAAATCATACGGTCGTGCTTTGTCCTCGAATGCAACGATCTCAGGCAAGCTCGAGGTCGATGACGGCTACCACATCACGGTCCGCGCAGGCTCCACAGTCGATTCCAGCATCATCAAGGATATGGACAGCATCGAGGTGTTCGTCGGCGGGGAGCTGTGGATGACCGTATACGGCAAGGGCACCTACAACCTAGACGGTGTCAAGATCCCTCTGGAGGGATGCCTTGTTGAAGGTGCCTCCTCTCTCAAGGATTCGGGAAAGGTCGTGGACGGCAAGGACAGGCTCATCGCCAAGTATGACCACGAGGAAGGTGTGATATACGACAGCTCGGACATCAGCTTCAGCGACAACACCGGTGTGCATCTGAATCTCAGGTACGACGTGTTCAATATCTACTTCACAACCGATTCCAACATCAAGGCGGTGTTCGTCGACAACATCCTCGCCACCAACTCCCACGCCTCGAACGTCTTCGTGGCCGCCAAGATGCTGCCCGGACAGCATACCGTCAGGGTGGAGCCGATCACGGGTTACGACATCACGGATACGACAATCTACGACGATAAAGGCAACGAATGCGAAGGCATGAACATCACATTTTCGGCAGACGATTGCCAACAGGATACGCTTGATGTCAGCTTCAACATATTATGCACCGTCCAGGAGAAGGCACCGTCGATAGCGGGATTGGATATCACCACGGTGCTCCTGATCGCCCTGGTCATAATCGTAGTGGCATCCACAGCGGCCGTGGCCGTCTGGTACAGGGGAAGATGATCAGCCCAGGACGTTCTTCCTGAACAGGTCGCTCCTCTTGGAGACCTCGTCCACATTGGATTCGTCTATCGCGTAGACTTCCGGCAGGGCATCGTCATGTTCCCTGAGGAATGTATCGAGAAGGTTCTGGTCCGGGAAGTCCATCTTCCTGAGATAGTCCCTGCTCCAGTTCTCGGCCGTCTCGTAGGCGGTGAGGGAGCCCTTGTCCGCGAACACGCTGGCGAATATCGATGCCGTGGTGGTGTCCTCCGAAAGGACCGCGATGTTCGATCCCCTCACAGCGAACTCCTCGCCGTTGAAGGCCATGGACAGTCCGCCGGCTTCATAGACAAGGTTCATGGGCTGGAAGTCAGTTGCGGAACTGCCGATGTACATCGTGGAATCCAGGTCGATGGCGGTGAGCCTCCTGATATCAAGCATGCGGTAGGCCTTCCTGTGTGAGGTCATGGCGTCGGTGGATTCCATCAGACCCATCGCGCCCGCATCCGAGATCTTCCCGGGGAACACGGTATCAAGATATCTGATGATCTCTACATCCTCCGGCTTCAGTTCAGTGGGGACGTTGAGTTCGTAGAAGTTCCCCGGTATCTTCAGTGACGATATGCTGTCTGCGACATCCTTGAGGCCGCGGGCCTCCGAACGGCCCATCATGCATTGGTCAATGCACAGCTTAGTATCAGATATCTGGCACAGTGGGTTTCCCAGCCTTTCCTGTATCTCCATCATCCCATGCTCGAACACCGATGTCGTGATGTAAGAAGGCAGGAGGTTCGAGATGTACGTGATCGTCCTCCTGGCGTTGGGCATGAGCTCGAGGGACTCTTTGCTGTATTTGTAGAGGAGATGGTCCGTGGCACCGTTGGCCTTGAGGAACGGCACGCACCATTTGTAGTAGCTCCCGGCGGTGTTCTCGTCGCGGTTGAGGACGTAGGCAGTGAGTCTGTCGTATCTCTCCACGACATCGAAGAAGTGCTCCCCGTCCTTGATGAACTTCCCGCAGAGGTCCCTGATATCGTTGTTCTTGGTCAGGAATCCCCAGCATGTGCAGATGATGTATCTGTCAGGGGGAAGGCCCAGTTCGACTGTTGGATCGAATTCGTCCGGCATATTATCACTCCAGCGAGGCATCGACCTGTACGGACAGGTCGTAGGGCGCATCTAGCTTCTTTCCGTCGGAGTAGAGGCACTTGTCCCTTATCTCCACACGGCCTTCGGCGAACGCGCGTATCGTCGCCACGATGAGGGGAAGCTCGCGTTTCGCACCATCCTCCCTTATCTTCTTGAAGAGGGGTTCTTCCTGTCCCTCCTCTTGCTTGATCTGCTCCAGGGATCTGGTCTTGAGCTTGTCCTCCATATCGGACCAGAGTCTGTCATAATCGCCTCCGCGGATCGGGAATCCGCAGAACGTCAATGCCGCGCCGCGATCCCATTCCTTGGTGCAGATGTGTATCATTATGCCTTGTTCGTCCGCATTCTCGGATATGAGCTGCCAGATGATCTCCTGCCAGGTACCTTTGGGCCCCGTCGGGAGCGCCGGATGCAGGTTGAGCATGTCGTATTGTCTGCAGGTCTCGTCATCCATCCACAGCATGTATCCCGCAAGGATGCCCAGATCGAAATCGTACTTCCCGGTGAGTTCCCTCAGCAGTTTGCCGTATTCGTCGCGCCATTCCTTCTGGTCCTTCTCCCAGAGGTCCGGCCTGAACTTCTTCCACGATGCCGTTACCAAGGGGATGCCGTATCCCTCGACCATGTCGAAGAACATCTTCCTCTGATCCCTCTTCGGGTTGTCCTCCTCGTTATTGTCCCAATTGCAGAAGACGAACGCGATCTCTACATCCAATCCGCCCTTCTCCTTCTGGTCCATGACCGCCTTCAGAAGATTGCGGGATCCCGGGCCCCTTCCTGTGGAGAACCAACCTAGTCTAAGCATCGCCCTTACAACGGGCTCGTATGATAAAAAGGGAACATACAGGTTCAGACATCGAACAGCACCGTGACCGACGGGGCCTCCCTGTCTACCCCCATCATGTGGTATGTGACGGCCTTCACCTCGGATCTTATCCTGTGCCTCGACCTGTCCAAAGTCTCCCCTTTGGCACGGCACACCACATCGTCCCCCTCGAACCTGACATCGAATTCCTTCAGGATCAGGTTGTCGGCATCCTCGATGAACAGCATCTCGGACAGGAACGAATACAGTCTGTCCTCGTCGTCGATCCCGGTGACGCGTACATTGATCTCCTCGTCTGTTCCTATGCCGGACAGATCCACCGTCTGGTCGAAAAGAGCGTAGGCCGCATTGCCGAAGCATTCCTCCAGCGTATCGCCGAATGCTTTGACCATCATATCGGCCGTATGATCGATGAGGATGTACCTTTCCATGATTATGATAATGGTCTCATCGTAATTGTAACAATCGATTTATACGGAACGGCCGTACCTGGGTGCATGAACAGTAAGAACGCAATGCTGGCAATGGCACTCCTGCTCTCTGCGGCCATCGCTTTCGCACCGATGGTCGACACATCGGCGATATATACGGGAGAGGACGAGGGATACGAGGAAGGAACCTTGCACATCCTCAGCGACAGTGACATCGTCCCGTCCGCGGATGAGAATCCTCACAGCTATCTTTACGACTTCTTCCTTGTGGCCATAATCGTACTGGTGTTCGCCGGTGCGCTCCATGTCAAGGCCCGTGGGCTGGATTTCATGCCGAAAAAGGAATGAGATGGAAGAGGAACTCTTTGACAGGGCGAAGGATTTCGCCAGAAACATCTTCGAAGGGGACAGTAGCGGCCATGACGTGTACCATACTCTAAGGGTGCATGACCTGGCCCGCACCATATGTTCCAAAGAGGGAGGGGACGAGGACATCGTCCGCCTCTCCGCACTCCTGCATGATGTGGACGACCGTAAGCTTTTCGGTGACCGCGGTCCGGTCAATGCCAGGAGGTTCATGGATTCCGAATCGATCCCGGAGGAAATCCAGGATCGGGTCTGCAGGATCATCTCCCAGATATCGTTCAAAGGGAAGGACACGGTGTCGCCCGACACGTTGGAGGGCATGATAGTCCAGGATGCGGATCGCATGGATGCGATAGGCGCAATCGGGATAGCAAGGGCATTCGCATACGGAGGCAGCAAAGGGCGCGATATACATGTGCCAGATGAGAGCCCCAAAGAAGGAATGACCGAGTCCGAATACTTCTCCAACAAGGGGACATCGATCAATCATTTCTACGAGAAGCTGCTGCTACTGAAGGACATGATGAACACCGATACCGCCAAGGCTATGGCACAGGCACGCCACGAATATATGCTGGGATATCTGGATGAATTCATGTCCGAGTGGGAAGGAAGCCGTTAAGACATGTACCAGCGATTAGGCACATTGCACATTTTCTTGAATTGCTGGTAACTATCTATTAATAATATAATGCTCTAAACCAAACTTAAAGGTCACATACACGGATTCAAAACGCAAACAATCAAGAGGCCGCAAAGGTCTCGCAGCAAATAGAAGGGGCCGCACATCTAAGGTCATCCTTGCCGCTGAGGCGATGGTCACGGTGGATCTCAACGGAGGTTCATTGACCTCCAAGGGAGAGGGTTGGAATTACGTCGGAGGCAAGTACACCAAATACTTCACCATAGGCACGCCTGTAAGCGAAGTGCTGAGGGGCCCGGGCCAGTATGATCTATCGGGATCGATACCACTCTCCGTTTCCAGTACCGCGGACAGCGTCACTTCGGACGGTCTGACGATCCAGATCCAATGGATGTCCCTGGCGGTGCTTGAGGCGATAGCGATAATCATCATCCTGGTCGCACTCATCGTATTCCTGATATTCCGCAGGAAAGGTACCATGGACTGAAACCATTAATGAAGTCCGGTCGGAAACAGGTTCTGTTCCGACCGGGCATAAATGGTACGTAACACCCGCCAGCATCTTTTACATCATGTAAGCAACGCGCCATATCTGGAACTGTGTTTCCTAATTCTTTCACAATGACCACCTCGTTCCTTTGAACATATTGAATACGATCACGAACAAACCGATCATGTTGGCGACCTGCTCCCGGCCTCTGGCCCGGAGCGTGTCGCCGAATTCGCGCTTGAGATCGGAGAAGGCGGCCTCGACCTTCCATCTTCTGGAGTATCTCACCTCCTCATCCCATTTCTCCATCCCGACCTGGAGAATCCTCTTCACGTGCTTCGCACGTGACCAGCATCCTCTCTTCCTGTAGCCCCCGAAACCGCGCTTCTTCGGATCCAGGCACCCGTTTATATTGGCGATGAATTCGATGCCCCTGTCACGATGCCAATCTCTATTAGTCTTGGCGTCGTTGTTCAAAGCGTTGACCGCCTAAGTAGACCGCCCCCATTTTGTCAGGTGGAATTGATTGTGATGGGGCGCAATTACTTGTTCTTGCTGGATCATCGACTTTATCCATGAATGCCGTTATATGATTTAAAAATCATTACTAGCAATGATTTTTATTGTTTCCGAAACCGAACAACGTGCCACTATTTAACGATTGCATATCGTCGAAAACGATCAATCAGAGCGTTTTAGTCCGTAAAACGTCCTTACAACAGGACCAGAGAATTAGGAAACACAGTTCATATCTGGGAATCTGTTTTTTATTAGGAACCCCCTAGGGGCATTCATGCGCATAACTATCGTAGGATGCGGTTCAAGGGGCTCGAAGCTCGCAGAGGCCGCAGACAAGATGATGGAAGTCAAAAGGATATACCTCTTGGATGAGGACAAGGATCGCGCCGAAGCACTGGCCTCGGAGCTGAACAAGGCGATCCTTGTGGACAATATCGAGGATGAGCTCTATCATTGCGATCTCGTCATCGAATGCGCAACACAGTCCGCCGCACGCGAGATTCTTCCAAAGGTCGTCGCCAGAGGGGTGGACGTCATGGTCATGTCGGTGGGCGCACTCGTGGACGATGAGTTCAGGGCGATGGTCACCGAGAAGGCCAATCAGTGCGAGAGCAAGGTCTACATCCCGTCAGGCGCCATTTGCGGTACGGACGGTCTGAGGGCCTCTACCGTAGGAGACGTTGAGGAGGTGGAACTCATAACGACCATGCCCCCTCTGACATTCGGGAACATCGCATACGTCGAGGAGAAGGGATTTGACCTTCCCGCCATCAAGGAGAAGACAGTTCTTTTCACCGGCACGGCGAGAGAGGCTGTGCAGCTATTCCCCAGAAATGTGAATGTGGCAGCTATCGTCAGTATCATGGGTATAGGGTTCGACAAGACAAAGGTCACCATCGTCGCGGACCCGGACAGCAAGATCAACTCCCACGAGCTTAGAATCAAGGGAGAATTCGGGGAGATGACCACCCACACCTACAATGTGCCCTCTCCCATCAACCCCAAGACCTCCAACCTTTCGGTCTTCTCGGCCATCGCGGCATTGCAGAGGATCGTCAAGAACGAGTGGGTAGGGATCTGATCCGATGCAGACAAGGGCCGAGAGGCTCATCGGCAACGCCGATGGAATGGATGCCATAGTGATAATGAACGACGGCGAGCCGTTCCTGGATTCTACGTTCTGGTATCTGTGCGAGCAGCCCGGAGGGGTCTTCGAGAGCTCTTTCGCAGTAGTTCGCGGGGACGGCACACTGGATGTCATCGTGAGTGTCCTTGAGGAGGAGTCTGCGAAGGAAGGCGTCGGGAATGTATGCGTATTCCACAATGCCAAGGAGCGCGAGGATTTTCTCAAGGAATCGCTGAAAGGCTGCAAGAAGGTAGGATTCAATACACATTCCAGCACTTACGCGATGGTCTCCTACGTGAAGAGGATCGTGGAAGGCATCGAACCAGTGGATGCGGGCCAGGCCATCGACCGCACGGTATCTATTAAGGATGATAAGGAGATCGAGGCCACCAAGAAGGCATGCAGGATCTCATCCACAGTGGCCAAGGAGCTGCCGGATTACCTTTCCGAGGGCGTATCCGAGAAGGAGGTCGCTGCAAGGATGGACAACAGGATGCGCGAGCTCGGAGGTACCGGTAACGCATTCGATACGATAGCGGCGTTCGGACCTTATTCCGCGCAGCCCCACCACATGCCCTGCGACTATAGGCTGAAGAAGGGCGATACAGCCCTGTTCGATTTCGGGACCAAGTTCGATAGGTATTGTTCCGATATGACCAGGACTGTGTTCCTGGGAGAGCCTCCGGCAATTCTCAGGAGGGCTTACGAGGTAGTAAAGGAGGCGCAGCTGGCAGGCATCGCCGAGTATCATGACGGAGCTAACGCGAAGGATGCCGATCTGGCCGCAAGGAAGATCATCGACGATTCGGAGTTCAAGGGAACGTTCATCCATTCGTTCGGGCACGGTATCGGTATGGATGTGCATCAGGCCATATCCGTATCGCCCAAGTCGGAACAGATCCTCCACGCCGGCAACATAGTCTCTGCGGAGCCGGGAATATACATCCCCGGAGTCGGTGGCATTAGGATAGAGGATACGGTCCTGATAACTAAGAACGGATGCGAGATCCTGACCGATTTCGACCATTCGTTCACGATCGTCCGATCGGAATGAAGGTTCGATGGTAAGCCTCTGTCTGTCGCCAGCGTCTTCCAAAGAAGTACAGTCCCCGATTATCTTACCAATCCTTATGACAGGATAAGGGGCAACGGGTTTCCTGTCCTCTCCGCTGAGTGGCGTAGGTCCGAAGAATATGCAGAATGCGCCCGGCCCGGGCCAATATGCTATGTCTCCGACCTCCAGTTCCGTCAGGCGTCCTTCCTTGGAAAAGACGACATTCAGGGGCATCTCGGCGTATATCATGGAACCGAGCATGTTGATGTCCAGTTTCTGAGGTCCCGCCAGCCATATGGCGTTGGATATGTCGGAGTCGTCAAGTTCCGCCTTGAACTCGGAATTCCTGGTCCTGATAATGATGTTGTTCATTCAGTCACCTCAATCCTTCTTGAAGAACAGGTCGCGGATCTCCTTTCCGGTGATCTCCAGCTGGAGTTTCCTCTCATCCTCCTCCATCTTCCTGAGATTGGGGAGACCGGCATTCCATTCGTCCACCCACTGGGAGGCGAAGGTGCCATCTTCTATCTCCTTGAGGATCCTGCGCATCTCCTTCTTGGAGTCATCGTTGATGATCCTCTCCCTCCGGGTAAGGCCTCCGTACTCGGCTGTGTTGGAGACCTCCTGCCACATGTAATCGAATCCGCCCTTGTTGATCAGGTCGACAACGAGCTTCGTCTCGTGAAGTACTTCGAAATAAGCCATCTCCGGAGGATACCCGGCCTCCACCAGGGTCTCGAATCCGCGCTTGATGAGCTCGGTCTGCCCCCCGCACAGCACCGCCTGCTCTCCGAAGAGATCGGTGCATGCTTCCCTCTGGAAGGTGGATTCGAATACACCGGCACGGGTGCAACCCACACCTTTGGCCAAACCGAGTGCGATCTCTTTTGCTCTACCGGTGACGTCCTGATGGATACAGACCATCGCAGGCACGCCGAATCCTTCCAGGAAGATCTTCCTTTCCATGTTGCCGGGGCCTTTGGGCGCCATCATGATGACATCGACGTCCTTGGGCGGGACTATGGTCTTGAACGTTATCGCGAATCCGTGGGCGAATTCCAGTGCACAGCCTTTCTTGAGGTTGGGTTCAACGAATTCCCTGTATATCTCCGGCTGCACCTCGTCCGGAAGGAGCATCATGACGACGTCCGCATCCTTCACGGCATCAGCGAAACCGGTGACCTTCAGACCGTCCTCCTTGGCCTTGTGCCAGGATGGCCCGTCCTTCCTTACACTGACGACGATGTCCAGGCCGGAGTCGTGCAGACACAGTGCCTGGGCTCTGCCTTGGGACCCGTATCCGAGCACGGTTATCTTCTTGCCGTCGAAGATCTTCAAATCCACATCTCCATCGCGGTAAATCTGCATCAGGTCACCTGTTTGGAAAAGCTACCATCCTAATGGTAAAAACACTTTTTGGGAAAGACGGCCCGGGGTTCTGGGCCCCGGACCATGGTTTTCAGTCCACCTCTATGACGGTGTAGTATCTGGAGTCCTTGACGTAGTTCTTCATGCTGGAGGGGATCTCGCCTAGGGTGTATCCGGTGCTCGTGGTCTCGCAGTAGCTCCAGGTCGTTTTGCCGTCGAGCTTGATCGCTCCAGCCATGTGGCCGGGCAACAAAAGTACGGCAGTATCGTAGTTCAAAGCCAATTTGGACTTGCATTGGTGCGCCAGGGCGCAGAACAGGATGGAAGTGTCCTCGCAGTCCCCTCCCTGATCGAACAGGGTCTCCAACGGGAACTTCCAGTACTCGGACGTTCCCATGTATTCCTCGTCGGACTGATATTCGATATACTGGGCGAATTTCAGTAGGAAGTTCAGTATGGAACTCTCTGTGATCTTGGAGTTGTAGGTCTTGAACTCGGCTATCAGCTTGTCGACGAGCTCATCCATATACTTCGACATGGTGGGATCGGTGTAGCTCAGCTCTACGAACGACTTGTCGCGTGAATGGGACGACGTTCCGTCCGTAATCCTGTCGCTGGCCGGATAGTATCCCTTCGCATACAGGTAGTCGTCGTAGTCTATCTCGAGCTTCAGGGTGTACGTCTTGTTGTTGTAGTTCCAGCTGAATGTCTTCTCTACATCGCCGGTGACTTTGACGATGAAATAACTGTAGCCTCCGTCAGTCCTCTCGGTGGATAGGGTGTACATACCTCCGTCACGGAAGGTATAGCTTCCTCCGTCCGAGTATTGCACCTCCCCGGTATCCTTGTTGGTGATGGTGTAGGACTCAGCGTCAACTTTGAATTCCTTGTTTAGGTCAACAAGTTCATCGGATTCAAGGACAACATCGCTGGTGTTGGCATTCAGAGCGTAGAATGTCATGTCGCCGACGACCGTGAACGTGTACACGGGGTCGGATGTGATGAAAGCCATGTTCTCATCGTACCAACCTCCGAAGGAAATCCCTTCAGAAGTGGTCGCTGCAAGGGTGGCCCTAGAACCTAGCTTGTAGGTATCCTCATCTCCCGTGACCGTTATTCCGTAACCTTCCTTGACCGTTACGCTGTTGCTCTCGATCTGGACGATATCCATCCCGGTGTAGTTCAATTCCACATGGTAATCCACGGAATAGTATCCAAGGGACCTGTATTCGCTGACGATCTTATAGGTCTTCCAACCGTTGGCATCCACCCATTGGGTCTCCGTGGATCCGGAAGGATAGGAGAATATCGTGATGTTGCACAGGACATCTCCGTCGACGGTCTTCAATACCTCCTGTCCGCCGTCCGTGGCCTGTCTCTCTACCTCTGAGCTCCAGTAGAGGCTAGTATCGGTCTCGGTGTATGTCTGCTCGATATACTGGTAGTTGTAGGTGGACACATCCTCGTTGCGGATGTAGTACGAGCCCTTATCCTCATCGTAGTACAGGTAGGTGCAGGTAAGGCTTCCGCTGATGGTATAGGAGTTGATTCCCCTCTCGTAGTATCCGTCTTTCTCGAACTCGATGGCGAATCCCGCGAGATCATCCGTCCATGCGGCGTACAGCTTTATGGGTCCAGTCAGTTCCTCCACGCCCTTGAACGGGATGGTGAGCTCGGCATCCGTGTACCAGCCTCTGAACACATAGTTATCCTTGGTCGGCTCTGGGATCTTAAGTTCTTGACCTGTCTTGTAGGAACTCGGCATATCTCCTGATTTGGTCCCTCCGTCGAGATCGTATGTGATCGAATAGCTCTCGGAACCAGTTTGGTCGATGGGAGCAAAGATCAAGAGCGAACCCGCCACGCAAGCCAATGCTACGGCCAAGGAGATCGCTACCACTGCTGTCCTATCCATAATCGTACCTTCGGTACGGGTTCATTGATTTAAAATAAAAATCTGTCGCGATTTCGTTTCGTATTTGTGAATCCTTCGTCATTTACGTTGCATCCTATGGGCCGGAGGGGACCCTCCGGCCGGAGCATCACTGGGATGCTGATACTAGGTAGTAGTACATCACGTCGCCGGGGGTGTATCCGGTCCCGTAAGAATCTCCCAGCTGGAATCCGTCAGGGTCGGACTCGGTTATGTACGCATCCGTGGTCTCCACGAACACGTATCTCTTGTCATTCAGCTCGATCACGTTCTTGTATCCGGACAGATCCCCATCGAGATGGATCGCGGCCATGGCATGGTTGTAGAACACCAGTATGCCGGCGTCGTATCCCATGGCGTACATCAGGGTGGCGTACAGGATGGAGGAGTCCTCGCAGTCGCCCGCCCCGTCCCAAAGGTATTCCGCAGGATACTTCCAGAACTCGTCGGAGTTCCTTGTGGCCATATCCTCTTTGTAAGGTATGCTCTGCACGAACCTCATCACGAAGCCGGCGAAGGCCGTTTCGCTCATGTTCCCCTTGTCGCGCATATCTGAAAGGTACTCGACTATCTGCTGAACGTATTTGTCGTCGGGGGTGAAGTATCTGTTCACCAACTCGTCAGTCTTGTGATCGCGTCTGTCCGAGTACTGGTCGTTCAGGGTGTAGGAGAACACGTCACTGTACCTCATGGGCATGGAGAACTTGTAATCCGTGCCGTTGAACTCCCACTCGGCGGAGAAGGCGCCTTCGAGGTCTGCGAACGCCCTTATCTGCTTGGATACAGGATATCCAGAATCGGTGATCACCGCATATCCCGGTTGGTCCAGTGTGACTATGCCGGACGAGAACGTCTTGCTGGTACCGTCCTCGTACACTATGGTCACCGGTCCGCTGAGCCCGTAGGAGCGGGCATTTACGACACCGTCATCCAATGTGATGTATTCGGATGAGGCCCTCGCCTCGTATCTCACTCCCGGAGTGGCCCTGTCAACTACAAGGGTCCTGTCGTTGGTCTTGAGTGCACCGTCCACGTACCACGCATAGAAATCGTCCCCTTCCGCAGTGAGCTCGAAGCCACTGCCCACTTCGGGGACATTGTCGGCCCCGGAGACTTCCAGGCCCACGTCCGCCACGACCTCGATCTGATAGTATGCGGAAGGTTCGAAAGTGACCGTCTCGGAGATTGTGTATTTGACGGTCCCTCCCGTGGTGTATCCTGTTATCATCAGCGGAAGGAAGCTGCGGTAGATCCATTGTTTCTCCCCAGACGTGCTCTGCCACACCTCGCACAGATATTCCTTCCCGCTCCAGCTGACGCTCTGGTTCCCGATGTATTTGAATACGGTATCATCGGGCTCGTCGCTCCAGTATCCCGCGGTCGTCACGTTGCCGTTGACGTTCCTGGTGCGTTCCACGTAATAGTTCCCCTTCGAGTCCATGGCCACGTTCTTCCAAGTGACCGTGCCGCTGATGGTTCCGCTGCCGTTGATTATGATGTGCGGGGTGTAGAGGTAGTTCATGGTGAAGCCCTCTCCCAGCTTGGAATCCGTCCATGAGGCGTAGAGGGTGACATCGCCACTCACATCCTTGGTTATGGCGCCGAAGGGTATGGTGCAAGCCTCGTCGCTGTACCATCCCTCGAAGAACTCGGTGCCGTTGGTCGGGATCGGAAGGTCCGTGTATGTCCCGTAGGAATAGGTGGTGACCGCATCATCTGGAAGGACGCCTCCGTTAAGCACATATTCTATGCCGTAGGTGACATCGATGTGGATCCTGACCTGTTTTACGACGGGGGTGCTGGAATCCGTTATGGTGAAGTAGCCTGCAATCCTGAAGGTCATATCCCCGGCCTTGTGCGTATCGGTGGCTCCCGACGAGCTGGTGATGACCACGTTGCCGGTAAGCCCCAGATCCTCCGTGTTGACCTTAAGCGAGTGGATTTCCATCGGATCCTTGGAACCGCGGAGCTCGTAAACGTCCCCGGGTGTGGCCCTGGGGACGACCAGGACGGGATCGTCAGATACGAGTTCGTTGTCGTGGAACCAGCCATAGAAGTCGCCGGTCGCTTTCAGGGCGACCTTGCTGCCGATGGTGGTCTCCAGCGAGCCCGAGACTCCCGAACCGACATCCGCAACGACCTTCACCGTCATCGAGGTGTCGGATTCGAATGCGCTGTAGTCCTGGATGCTGTACGTCAGATACATGCCGTCCTGGATCATATTCGCCCTGAGGGGAATGATGTTGTTGTAGATCCATTGGGTCTCCCCCTTCATGCTCTGCCAAACCTGGCAGACATATTCCTTCATGCCCCATCTCACTGTCTGATTGCCGACGTATCTGAAATTGTCGTCGGAACCCGCCTCATCGGTCCAGTAGCCGACCGTCTTGGAACCGGGACCGATGAATCCAGTTGATTGCGTGGTCCTTTCGATGTAGTAGTTCCCGTCCCCGTCGACGGCCAGGTACTTCCAGGTTACGGTGCCGCTCTGGATGAGAGAGGTGAAGGCCGAATAGTTCATGACGATGCGGTGGCCGACTATGCTGTCCATCCATCCTGCGTACAGTCTCACGGTGCCTTTATCGTCCCCGAGCAACGCACCCACAGGCACGGTCAGATTCCTGTCTCTGAACCATCCCGCGAATGTCTTGCCCTCCTTGTGGGCCTCGGGAAGGGGCGTGTACTCCCCAGGATAGTAGTACGATACGTACCCGTCCTGAAGGGAACCGCCATCCAGGTTGTAGTGGATCGGGCTACTGCCTTCAGGGAGGTCCCTTTCGGACCCGTGGCAGTATTCGATGATCCCTATTCCGATGGCCACCGTGAGTGCTATTACCAGAATGAATGCGATTGGACCGGCTGCTTTCATCAGGACCTGTTAAGTTTGTTTTTATAAAAACTCTGGCACAAACGTGCAACAAAAAGGAAAATGTAAGGCCCGGCGGCCGATGCAACTGCAAGGGGTGTGTCTTCTCGACCGTCGGAGGTTTAACGTGATTATTTTGTTCCTGTCAGCACCGGCTTCCTTTTCATGATGCCGTTGTTGTATGTGCCGACGAACGCCTGTACGTTGGGGTCAGAACCGCGCTGGATCCCTGCGAACATCTGGTCCACGGAGACCTTGGGTGCCGGGTTGACCGCTTCGATCTTGAATTCGGACCTCTGCCTGCAGAGTCCGACCATCTTACCGGATTCCGCCTTGACGATGACCGCTTCTCCCTCGTTGAAGTAAGCGCTCTCCGGAGCCTTCGCGATGAAGATCTCTCCCGCGTCCTCGACATTGTATTTCTCATACCCATCCTTGCTCAGCTGGCGGACCCCTACGGAGTATTCCGCTGTGATGCGAGGCTTCTCGGCACTCTGCACAGGTGCCGGCTTCCTTCCGCTAGATTTCATCTTACCGAAGAGGTTCTGAAAGCTAGCGCTGTTGCTGTTTGAGTTTGCACTCATACTATCCCATCCGTAAATCAGGATGTCTTCAATAAATATAAAGGTAGTACCTAAACTCTAAAGAGCCTCGGAGAGGCGCCGGGGGACCGGCACCTCAGGCGAGACCGCCGAAAAGGTTTGAGATAGCGATTCTCAGGTATTCGTATCCGGTAATCGACTCGTACTGCTCCACGGAGTATTCGGTACAGTACTCGAGGTCGGCCAGGAAAGCTTCGTCCATCTGCTTTCCGATCTCCGGGGACAGGATCACAGCGTTCGTCTCGAAGTTCAGCACCAGGGAGCGGTCGTCGAAGTTGGCCGAACCCACGGAACAGACCTCTCCGTCGACAACCATGGTCTTCGAATGTACGAAACCGCGGTTGTACATGTACACCTTCACTCCCTTCCTCATGACATAGTTGGCGTTGCGGATGTTGTTCCAGTACACGAACATGTGGTCGGGCTTGTCGGGGATGATTATCTTCACATCGACCCCTCTGGCAGCAGCAAGTGTGAGAGCGTCCTGCAGCGAGTCGTCCGGGATGAAGTACGGTGTGTGCAGATAGACCGACTTCTTGGCGTTGTTGATCATATACAGATACTGAAGCCTCACAGGATTGAACTCGGCCACATCAGGCCCTCCGGAGACCGTGATGACCCTGGCATCGCCGTTATCTGGGGAGGCGACCTTGTAGTACTTCTCGAGTTTGGACCCGTCCAGCGGTTTGTTGGTAGCGTATTCCCAATCCATCTGGAATCTCAGTTGGAGCGGTATCACTCCGTCTCCGGTGATCCTGACGGCCGTGTCCCTCCAGAATCCCAGGGGACCTTTGCCGAGGTATTCGTCGCCGATGTTGAATCCGCCGCAGTAGGCTACCTTGCCGTCTATGACGGCGATCTTCCTGTGGTTGCGGTTGTTCTTCTTAGGACTGAGTATGAGCCATGCGACCTTGTGGAACACCGCGAACTCTCCGCCGGCCTTTCTGAACTTGGCGATTCCCTTCTTGGGTCCTTTGCCGACACCGAAATCGTCGGTGAGGAGCTTGACCTCCACTCCCTCCTTGACCTTCTCGATCAGGATGTCCATCAGCTCGTTTCCGAGCTCATCGTTCCTGATGATGTAGTATTCGAGGTGGATCGATTCCTTGGCTGTCCGGAGGTCCTCGTAGAGTTGCTTGAACTTGTCCTCACCCAGGGTGTACAGCCTCACATCGTTGTTCATGGAGTATCCGAGCCCTCCCATCTTGTCGAGGGACTTCATCATGTTGCGGTATTCCTCATTCGGTTCCTGATCAAGATCGACGCGGTTCTCTTCGATCGTCTTCTCCAGGAGGTCGTCCTTCAGCCCTTTGCCCTTGAAGATGTTCTCCGAATAGAACGTCTGTCCGACGAACAGGTAGATTATGAATCCCAGGAGCGGCAGGAACAGGAACACCAGCGCCCACATGATGATCTTCGACGGCGAGTTCTTCTCCGAGAAGAACAGCAGCATCAGGAAGATCACGTCCAACTCTATGATTACCTGCAGGTACCACTCAATCATTTCTTCACCCCCATATCGGTCATGACCTCGTCGTCGTACAGGAGCAGTATCATGAACACCGCTATCATGAGATGGGCGATACAGTTCACGAGCTCCCATTCGTTCGCCGCCGGGAGAAGGTTGTAGACGGCCATTGCCAGGAACGCCAATATCAGAATGTACCACAGTATCTTCTTGCTTGTTCTCTTCTTCGGGCTCGCGATGATCAAACCGCATGTGGTCAGAATGATGCAGATGGCCACATATATCAAGAGCATAATGGTCATCATCGGGATGTGTCCTACCAGCATGATGTCTGCTACTACTTCGCAGAACATGATCAGGAATGTAGTGGTACCCACCACGATGAGATACCTGGACAGAATGTGTATCTTGCTTCCGACCTTGCCGCGAACGACTTTGTCGGCATACAGTATGTATACGATCGCCGCTATCACGTTGCCCGCCCCGCTTATCGCCACGGGCAGAATATACTGGGTGCCCCCTTCCATAAGCTGGATCGTATGCATCCCTAAGGCGATGAGATAGATTGCATTGGCAAGCATGAGGGCTCCGACAATCTCGAAGATTATCCCCGTCATCTTGCTGTTCTCGAGAAACATCATAGGTGTGGGATTTTTTTCTGTCTATAAAAAATCGGTTAGCCACTCAGATGATCTGTTCCATGTTCTTGATGGCGATCTTGATCAGATCCGTCTCCGGTTCCGCATCGATCTTCCTGATGCCTGTGGCGTTCTCACGGGCCATGATGATCTTCAGCAAGTTCTCCTCGTACGTCCACTGGCGGGCGATGTGGAGGTTCATGGTGTGGAGGGCCCAAAGCGTGAATATGAATGCATACAATCCCAGAGTGACTATGTTCAGAATGATGTGAGGCCACAGCATCCTGTTCTTTATGCGGGTGTCCATCGGTACCGCATCCGGTAGCTCTTCCTTCATGCTCTCGCAGAACAGCGAGGTGAATTCGCACTGGAGACCGTCATGCTTGCGGACGAATATGAAGAGGTAGAGGGAAGCGATCACCAGTTCGATATTCACGATTAGGAACAGCCATCCGACTACCTCCATGGAAAGGGTCATTTCCATCACTGAAGCGAACAGTGGGATGCTCTGCAGCACATTGGCGACCAGAATGATCAGGAAGTAGTACATGAATCCCTTTTTGATACGGGATATCCAGGCATCATCGAATTGGGCTGCCACCGCATCCATCTCGGCGGTGTCGCGCCCATACGAAGCGGCATATCCGGACAGCGCCTCCATCCATCTCTTGTCACGGAGATAGTGCTTGTGGGCGGTTGTCGCCATGAAGAGCATGTAGAAAGCCGCTATGGTGCTGGTGATCAGCATTACGCCTACGAAGTCGTTTAACTCCAAGGCCTCTATAATATCGTAGAACCATAGCTGTATGATCATTGCCCCTATGACGACCATGGGGGTGACGCCCACGACCATCAGCAAGGCCCCCAGACGCATGATGTTATCCGATTCGTTGCGCTTCAGGACGCAATTCAGGAACGATTCTGCGTACTCATTGACCATGCGTCGTGATGGTTTTTATCCTATAAGAGTATCCCTGCCCTCATGCAGATCTTCAAGAAGGATGAGCACAAGCTTCGTTCCAAGAAGCCGCCAAAACTGCTATTCCTCGCTGAACTGCTGATAATGCTGATCCTGATACGTTACACATACAACGCCGTCATGATCACGTATCCGGTGCACATCTCCCTCTTCGGAGACATCGTCAATTATCTGAACATCATAGTCACAATGATCCTTTCAGTACTGGCTGCCTCTGCTATGATGGGGATAACGTCATCCAAGCCAGCCGCATGGTGCAAGGTCGTAAGGTCGGCGATCATCATGTTCATAATGGCCATTATACAGGGGATAGCAACCCATCTCGGCTACTTCACCCTGACCATGAATTACGGCATAACCGCCAGTTTCGCCCTCATGGCCATCATCATACTGGTCATGTTCGCCCCTCACGTGAGGAGATACTACCTCCCGCCAATGTACGACATGCCGCCCCTGAAGGAGTGGATCATCTCGATGGCCCTCTTCCGTCAGCTCATCAACGTCGACAGGTACGAGTTCACATACGGCGGAGCCCAGGGCGAGGAAGTGGATCTGGATCTGACCAAGGATCCGTCGTCGCACCTTATTCCGGATTTCAAGCCGGAGTGATCATCGGTATCTGTCGGTCTCAAATAATTATATCTAGATCACAGATTGGGAACATGAAGCCGTCTCCGTTTGCATTGGTGGTTCTGGCCTCCATACTGGCCGGTATACTGAATATGTTCTCGAAGGACCTTCTGAATGCAGGGTTGGGCGCATTCGAGATATGTTTCTGCCGTGAAGGGGTGACCGCAGCGGTGTTCTTCCTGATTCTGCTGGTCATCGATCGCTCAGCTTTCAAAGTAAGGCTTCGCGACCTTTGGCTATTCATCCTGTTCGGGGCCTTCAATGTCATCTCCAACATATGCGTATTCACAGCACAGCTAACGTTGCCTTTGGAGGTCGCCGCTGTACTTGAGATGACCAGCCCATACTTCATGCTGGCACTCGCATACTTCCTATTCGGCCACAAGGTGACCATGAGGAAGGTCGCAGCGGTGATGCTGGCATTCATAGGGTGCATATTCATAATAGGGCTGGTCAACGGGGTGGAGAATGTCAATCTGTTCGGTGTTGCCATAGGTCTCATGTCCGGATTGACTCTGGCAGCTTTCACCATCGGAGGGAGGTTTGTGGGTGAAAGGGGTTACTCCGAGAACACGGCGATGTTCTACTTCTTCCTGTTCAGTTCGCTGCTCATTGCCCCTCTTTCAGACTTCGGGCTGATTTCGTCGGTGGCTTCCTCGGATTGGATCCTGCCGGTCTGCATAATCGTCATGGGAATCGCGTGCACTCTGGCGCCCAATTATCTAGTCATATATTCAATTCGCCGCATGGATCCGGCCACGGTGTCCATTGTGATAACGTCCAGTCTGATCGTCTCGACGCTCTGCGGAGTTATGGTGTTCGGCGATCCCTTCAGATTATCGGATGTGGTCGGTATAATCCTGGTCATGGTCGCCATAGTGCTGCTGGAGCCCCCGGAATCCCTTCGTAGAAGGTTCTCGAAGGAAAGGGACGTGTAAGGGCAGATCACCGATATGCTACGATCCACTCGAACAGTGCGATCGCGTCCTCGTAGCTCATGTAATCGTCCTTGTTCGGAATGTCGTCCAGATTCTTCACCACGGATGCTTCGGGATGATACTGTACGCCGAAGGCGCAGGTCTTGTCCATACGCTCCACTGATTCGATTACCTGGATGCCGTTGGTATCGGTGAGGCCGGCGATTCTCAGCTGGGTGCCTTCCACGCTAACAACCATCTGGTGGTGCCAAGAGGGACAGCCCCGGAGGTGTGTCTTCCCCATGACCTTGTGGATCATGGAGCCCTCGGTTATCAGAACGTCGTGCGACGCATAGTCCCTGTAACCTCCGGGATAGGGCATCTGGTTACGGTGCTCATCATGGTATTCTGCGGACTGTTCGTTGAAATATGTCGGGATGTCCTGAGCCATCTCCGCTCCGGAGACGACCGAAAGCATCTGCATGCCCCTGCATATGGCGACGAACGGTATGTCCATGTCCAAGCAATAGCTCATTGCGATGTAATCGGAGACGTCCCTCTCGGGATCGAATTGTTTGTCCTCTTCCGGGCCGGCCCACTCCTGTGGTTTCGCATAGAGGGTGGAGCTGATGTCGTCGCCTCCGGGAAAGACCACGAAGTCAATGCCCTTCAGGACCTCTTTGACGTTGGAATTGCTCCATGTGGAATCCTTTATGATGTCTGCGGCCCAGAGATCGAGCATCCCGTTGCTGTCGATACCCTCTGTCAGTTTCATCGAGCCATTATAATCGAGGTCATACGACACGACCTGTTCCATGATCACCACGTTCCCACCGGCTTCCTGGAGCGATCTGACGGTGTTCACGAACGATTCGCTGGACATATTGGTGCGCCAAGCCACGCCTATCGTCTGGCCGTCCTCATCGGATTCAGGGGGCTGTGCGATCAACAATCCTGAGAGGACCATTATGGTCGCCACGATGACGATTGCGGTTGCCTGTCTAGCGTTCATAACGGTGCGGTGATTGACATTCAGCCTATTAGGTTATCTGATGGGTGGTCTCAGAGATATTTTAGAGTATTACAGGAAATAGGGCAGGCGCCCCAATCCAGAGGATTCTTTGAGGGAACTGATTGTGAATGCAATGGTCCACAAGGACTACAGTATCTGGGAGCCTGCGACTATCCGTGTGTATTCGAATAGGATGTCCATATTCTGTTTCGGAGGGCTTCCAGAAGGGTGGGATGTATACAAGCTGACCCATTCTCGCGATTCAGTCCGCAGGAACAAGCATCTCTCAGAGGTCTTCTACGCCATAGGTCTTGTGGAGAACTGGGGCCAGGGGATCACCAAAGTTCTGGAGGTCTGCAAGTCCAATGGCAATCCGGTGCCGGAATTCAACTCCACATCCGAAGGGCTGGAGGCATTCGTCTACCCCATCTCATCAGAAAGTCCCAAAATCAGAGCAAGCACAAGCTCTAAGATTGTGTTAGATGGTAAGGCCAGATCGATAATAGGGTGCATCATCGAGAATCAATCGGTTACAATCAAACAGATCTCGATTACAACTGGTATCCCCGTCAGCACTGTTGAAAAGAGATTATCAAAACTGTCATCCGAAGGTGTATTGTCCAGAGAAGGTAGCGATAAGGCTGGCAGATGGATAATCAATGAAGAATTGCTGTGATCTGTCCAATTTACACCTCCATTTACACCTCCATAAATAAAGAACGAAACCAGTCACAAGTATCAAGAGATTGCTTATGATCTCAAACAGAATGAAACTTCAAAGTCAGGCCCTCGAATTATGTAAATAAGCATAAGGATGAGTGGGCCTACCCGGATTTGAACCGGGGTCAATGGCTCCCAAAGCCACAAGTATACCAAGCTAGCCCATAGGCCCACGTGTTACTCCGATTCCGACTCGATTATAAAGTTTAAGCGGTCAGTTCTCCCAGGGGTACTTCGGGTCCAAGAGCTCGGTGAGCAGGCCCGCATCCACCGATGCCAGGGTCTGCATGTGGTCGCGTATGGTGACGGTCGAAGGATCCACGTTCCTGCCGATGCCCGATATGGATGTCTCCTTCTCCAGGAATTCGACCGCCGTGCGGATCGGTCTCGAGGACTCTATGTACCAGTAGCCGTCCTCCTCGTACGGCTGGCCGTACGGGTTGTCCTTCCAGGCCTCCTTGAAGTTCTCGGACGCGGTCTTCACCTTGGTGGGAGGCCCCCGGTGCTTATAGGTCTCGCTGAGGATGTCCGATTCCAGTTCGAACACCACTGTGAGATCGTATTCTCCAAGCCTGTGAACGGCACTCAGAACATTGAACCCGAACTCGCCGAACTTCTTCTCCAGAGCGTACTGGGTCCTCCAGAGCTGTGCCTGCAGGTTGTCCTCCACTACATCTGGTCTGTCGAATATCGCGGTGATAAGTTTGCATTCCTTCTTGGCGCACAGCCATTCCAGCTCGGCAACATCCAAAGGGGTGCGTGGGTTGGGGAAGAAGAATCTCTCGTCCGGATCCTCGAGATAGGCCTTGGCAGCGGTGATGAACAGTTTTAGGGTGTCCTCGTGTATCGAGGAAGCCGCATTCCTGTTCTTGTCCACTGGATCGTACAATACCAGCGCGGATTTGAAGTGCGGACCCTGCTCCTCTATGACGACGACCTCTCCGGTCTTCCAACCGGTAGCGGCCCTGAGGGCATCCCTGAATGTGCCATACTTGACTATGAGGAGCTCGCACATGTACCCGGAGAATCCCCTGGAGTCCTGCTCGGCGCCGTATGCGCCGATGCCCTTCATGAATCTTTTCATGAGACGTACCTGGTCCTTCTGGTCAGGGGTCAGATGGGAGTTGATGTACTCCGTGTGGAAAGGGGTGCGGTCCACCGCGGTCCTTATCTGCTCGGTGGATTCCAGATGGTAGCATGGGACCATGTCAACCTCGACGCCTTCGAAGTGGCCTGTGGTGTACGGGTGCTCGGAATAGACGAGCTCACCGCCTATGATGTCCTTACCTGCACGGAGGCCTATCTCCGTCATCTCCTCTCTGGAGAGATCCATCGGGAACAGCATGAAAAGGTCGAAATCCTGATCTGCCAGATAGCTTCCTTTGGCGTAGGAGCCAGCCAGCCTCACATCCACGTCCAGACCCTTGTCGGCGAAGTAGCGCCTCGTCTTCTCCAGAAGGCGTCCCGCTACCCCATCCAAGAATTGCATCTCCTTCTTGGATGGCACGATTTCCCCAAGGACCGACAGTTCGACCAGCTCGGCATCCATGTTATCAGCTTCGGAGACGCGATGTATGTCAGCCTAAAAAAGATTACAGGACACATGGACGCTTACGGATAGGATGGCACGTCTCGCGCACGATACTTTATTATGGGCTTGGACCATCTATTGGACAGGTTATTATCATGGCGAAGATCAGGGTCGGAGTCAACGGTTTCGGAACAATCGGTAAGAGAGTCGCGACGGCGGTCGCGGCACAGGACGACATGGAGCTCATAGGGGTCACCAAGACCAGGCCGAATTTCGAGGCCAGGTCAGCTATCGGAAAGGGATACGCGCTGTACGTGCCCGCAGAGAATGTCCAGTCATTCAAGGATGCCGGAATCGGAGTCGCCGGTACTATCGACGACCTCATCGGTAAGGTCGACATCATGGTGGACTGCACCCCTGGCACGATGGGAGAGTTCTACAGGGACAAGTACAAGGCCGCTGGAATCAAAGGCATATTCCAGGGAGGGGAGGACCATGCCCTCACAGGCATCTCATTCAACTCCACAGCAAACTATTCGGAGTCGTGGGGAGCTCAGCTCTCCCGTGTCGTGTCATGCAACACCACCGGACTCCTGAGGACCCTGAACCCTCTCGATAAGAAATTCAAGATCAAGAACGCCTTCGTCACCATCGTGAGGCGTGCCGCCGACCCCGGGGACATAAAGAACGGACCGATCAACGGTCTGGAACCGTCCGTCAAGCTCCCCACCCACCACGGTCCCGATGTGCAGAGCATCATGCCCTGGCTCAACATCAACACCATGGCCGTCAAGGCATCCACGACCCTTATGCATCTCCACACCGTGGTTGTACAGCTCGGAGCCGAGACGACCACAGAGGAGGTCCTCGAAGTGTTCAGGAACGCTCCCCGCGTCAGGCTGGTCAGCAGCAAGGACGGGATAAAGTGCACCGCGAACATCATGGAGCTCGCCAGGGAGCTCGGCCGTGACAGGTCGGACATGTACGAGATCATCGTCTGGGAGGACGGTGTCAAGGTCGTAGGCAACACACTGTACTACTATCAGGCGGTCCACCAAGAGTCCGACGTTATCCCCGAGAACATCGACTGCATCAGGTCCATGTGCAAGGTCGAGCAGGATGCCGTGGCATCCCAGGCCAAGACCAACAAGGCCATGGGAATACCCCAGTGAAGGTCTGAAGATGTCCAAGGACTTCAACACGCTGGAAGATTTCGACTACAGGGACAAGGTAGTCCTCCTCAGGGTGGACATAAACTGTCCCCTCGACAAACAGACCCTCAGGATCGTCAACGATTCGAGGATTAGGAGGGTGGTCCCCACGATAAGGGAGCTCATGGGAAAGAGGGCAAGGCTAATCATCCTCGCCCACCAGAGCAGGAAGGACAAGTGGGACTTCATCAATCTGGAGCAGCATGCTGACCATCTTTCCAAACATCTCAACGCTCCCGTGAAGTATGTGGACGATGTCATGGGCGACGCCGCAATCGCGGCCATAGAGGCACTCAAGCCCGGAGAGGCCCTTCTGCTGGGCAATGTAAGGGCGATAGACAGCGAGACCGCCAAGGGCGACATGATGATGCATTCCGAGGGAGAGATCGTCCAGAAGCTCGCACCGCTCATAGACTACTATGTTTGCGACGCTTTCGGGGCATCCCACAGGTCGCAGTGCTCGCTGGTAGGATTCTCCGTCAAGGTGCCTTCCGCATCCGGAAGGCTGATGGCCAAGGAGATGTCCGCGTTGAAGTCCATATTCGAGAATCCCCGCAGACCGTCCGTTTTCATCCTCGGTGGTGCCAAGTTCGGGGATGTCTCCGTGATGATCGACCGTGTCCTCGGCAACAATACAGCGGATACAGTTATCCTCACAGGTCTGGCCGGTAACGCGTTCCTTCTCGCAAGGGGAGTCGACATCGGAGAGGCCAGTTCGAAGATACTGTCCGAGGAGCTGACCGAGGAGAACCTCCAGGCTGCCAAGGACGTCTTGGCCAAGTACGGTCAGAGGATCCTGCTGCCCGTTGATGTGGCAGTGGAGAGGAATGGCAAGCGCGTATCCGTCAACATCGGAGACCTTCCCACCCAGGAGCCCGCCCTCGACATCGGGGACGCATCCGCGGAGAAGTTCGCCAAGGTCATAATCTCGTCCAGGACCAGCTTCATGTCCGGTCCCGCAGGGATGATTGAGAAGCCTGATTTCGCCATCGGAACCCGTGTGCTCATGACCGCCATGGTCGACAGCGGCGGACAGTCCGTTATCGGAGGGGGCCATACTGGAGGAGCGGCGGAGAAGTTCGACCTCGCCGACCGTTTCTCGTACGTCAGCACCGGAGGGGGTGCGCTGGAGACCTTCCTGCTGGGTGAACCGCTGCCTGTCATAGAGGCTCTGAAGTACTCCAAGGAGAAATTCTGCTGAGGCAAAAGCTTTAAGTGTAATCCATAGGTTGCGGATTCGATGGCAAAGAAAAGGCGCGTTATAGAGGAACCCGAAGAGGAATACGAGTTCACGCCGACCGAATTCAACGAGAAGGAGTTCATTCTCAGGGAGATATACTCGACCAAGATCTTCATCGTCTCCATCGTGATGGCGGTCATCGTCGGTATAATCGGAGCGATCCTCATCAACTCCAACCCGATGCCCAGCGGCAGCTGGTATCTTTCGTCGGTCATCGCCACGCTGATTTCCTTTGCAGGAATGTTCGCCATCAAGAAGATCGCATCCGTCCTCGGACTCCACCCCGAGCTCATCGAGATCAAGTCCATGGCCGGTACCTACTTCATGTACCTCGCGATGGCATTGGCCGTCTGCATCATCGGAGTCCAGTTCTGAACCCGGATAAGAAACGCAATGCAGCCGACTATCGAGGTCTTGGATAGGGAATTGTCCGTCTGTAAGCTTTCTACGGCCGACGAGCATCTCGCCGAGCTTCCATTTTATTTCCTGTCCAGGACGGATAAAGAGGTATCGTTGGTATGCGATACGGATCGTGTACCGGGTGATTCCGTCGACAGGGTAGACGGCTGGTCCGCTTTCAGGATCTCAGGTACGCTGGATTTCTCCCTTGTGGGAATCCTGTCCGGGATCACAACTGCATTGGCGGATGCCGGCATTGGGTTGTTCGCAGTATCGACATACGATACGGACTACGTCCTTGTGAAGAGAGACGATCTGGAGAGAGCCATCGAGGCGCTGTCTTCGGAAGGATACGGGATCACTTCTTCAGCTCATCTATCAGGAGCCTGACCGCATTACCGCGGTGGGACATCCCGTTCTTGTCCTCGATGGACATCTCCGCGAACGTAAGCTTCCCGTCCGGAGAGAAAATGGGGTCGAACCCGAAGCCGTCCGTTCCTTTCTCTGAATCGGTGATGAATCCGCGGCATACCCCGGTGACGACGACGCGTCTGCCGTCGATGTCGCATCCGATGCAGCATCTGAACTCCGCTCCGCGGTCTTCAGCCCCTTCCAGGAGCTTCAGGATCCCCCTGTTGCCGATGGTCTTCTGAGCATACGCAGACCAGACCCCGGGAAATCCCTTGAGCGAATCGATGAACAATCCCGTGTCGTCAACGATGAAGTTCCTCACGCCCTTCGAGATGATCTCATCCATCCCTTTGTTCACGACCTCCTCCAGATCCGATGTCTGGACCTCGTCGTATGGCAGCTTGTAATGCTCCATCTCGATCCCGAGCTCGTCAAACGCCTTCTGGTATTCAGCTACCTTTCCTGGATTGGATGTGATGACTTTCAGTTTCATGTGTATCTCGCCCTGTTCTTGATGTCATTGAGCTTCTTCTTGACCTGCTTGGCGTTATCTATGTTGGAATAGTATGTGTCCATAAGGATCTCGAATGAAGATTCCAGCCCCACGTGGGCCGAGCTGAACGCCCTTTCCAACAGCCTCAGGTCGACGCCGATGTCCTCGAGCTCGGCCTTCGCGATGCCCATGGAGAAGTCGATGAGGCATATTTCGCCGCCCTCCAGTATCATGTTGGAGGTGGTCAGGTCCCCGTGGCAGATCCCTGCGGAATGGAGTCTGGCGACAGCCGTTCCGATCTTCCTGCAGATGTCATCAGCCATCTCTGGGTGGTCATCCAGCACAGATTTCACCGAAGGACCTTTGATGGGTTCCATGGTTATGGAGCATTCCTTGAGGTCGATGTCGTAGATGCAGGGCGTCCTGACCCCGGCATCCCTGGCATCGCGCATGATCCTCGCCTCGTTGCGGGTGCGCATGTTGCGGATGTGGGCATCTATCGCCGGCAGCCTGTAAGACTTCTCCGGTCTGATCTTGACCAGCGCCTCGCGTCCCAAGAATTCGGTTGGTGACACAGTGGCTTCAGCACCCTGCATAGAGCTTCTATCCGCCATCATATGGTAAGTCTTAATTCTGCGGATTGTTATACCTTTTTCGATAAACATGAAGTACACAATCACTGGTGACAATCTTCAGTTCGTCAATGTGGAGCTTAGCCCCAACGAACAGTTGAACTCCGTGGCTGGGGCCATGGCATACATGACAGGCAACATGAGGATGGAGGCGGTTATGGAGGGCGGACTCATGTCCGGTCTCAAACGCAGTCTCTCGGGTTCATCCCTATTCCTCGTGAAGTACACCCCCCAGGGAGGGAACGGAATAGTCGGTCTCGGAGGAAGGGTTCCCGGAAAGATCCTCGACATTGATGTCGGGAAAGGGAGCTGGATCGTCCAGAAGACAGGATACCTCGGGGCGGAACCGACAGTCAAGTTGGATATGGCCTTCCAGAAGAAGCTCACAGCGGCCTTCTTCGGAGGAGAGGGATTCATTCTCCAGAAGCTCTCGGGACAGGGTATGGCCTTTGTCGCGGCCTGCGGTGACCTCAATGTGGTCGAGCTCAGGCCCGGAGAACAGTACAAAGTATCGACAGCGAACGCAGTGGCATGGGAAGAGTCGGTCAGCTATGACATCACCGCGGCCGGCGGAATAAAGACATCCATCTTCGGAGGAGAGGGACTGTTCGTCACGACCCTCACCGGACCCGGAAAGATCGTCATACAGTCCTTGACACTCCAGGATCTGGCGAACGCACTGATCCCATACCTTCCGAGCAACAACTCCTGATGAGGTGAAACAAATGGCAGACGCATCAAATATCAAGAAGTCAGGAACAGGCAAGTCCGGTCTAGGATTGATCCTTTTGGCGGTAGGAGTCATCGCACTCATCGCCGTCATCATCTGGGTACTGACCAACCCCGCGGTCCTCGCGGCAACGATCACACTGGTCATAACCATCGTCGTGGCGATAGCCATCATCATTCTGATCATCTACGCGATCATGATGATCATCGCAATCCCGACATATGTCGCCAAGGGCGAACAGTATCAGGAAGGCGTCGACTACGACCTCAAGGATGTGAAGCCTGTCAAGGAATCATCATCCGAGGAAAAGGAAGACGAGTGAAACTCATTAAGGGGGAATCTCCCCCTATCATGTTTTTATCCCATTTTACAGATAGGGTGTCGTGGATAGGATACCTTTGGGTTGCTCCCAATTCGATAATCTCCTTGGCGGAGGCATCGAGAAGGGAAGCGTGACCCTGATATATGGAGAGGCCGGAGCCGGAAAGACGAATGTCTGCCTGCAGCTGGCATTCAACGTCGCCGTCAAAGGTCTGAAGGTCGCGTACATAGATTCCGAAGGTCTGTCCGGGGAGCGTCTTTCCCAGGTGTTCGCCGGGCACGAGGACGCGATAAAGAACCTTCTCGTCTTCGAGGTCCACAGTTTCACGGAGCAGTCGGACCGTATCGATAAGATCGAGAAGCTGGCCGCGACCGGGACGATTTCCCTTGTAATCATAGATTCCCTCACGATGTACTATCGCCTGAATTATGAGGACAGTTACGCCAGGAACGATTTCATAAGGCAGACCGAGGTACTTCTGAACACGGCACGCGAATACGAGATCGCGGTCATGCTCACATCCCAGGTTTACTCCAACATAACCAACGGAGGCATAGAGTTCCTTGGAGGGCACGCTCTGCATCACAACGCTAAAACGATAATCCGTTTGGATAAGAGGACGGAGGGCAGGCGCGCCGCCGTCATTGTGAAGCACAGGAGCCTCCCCGAAGGGAGGACTGCGCTGTACCGCATCACCGAGACAGGGATATCGGATATCTGAACTCAGACATCCCTGTCAACGGCGTATTTGGCCAGAGCGATCATGAATTCCTTATCTTCGCTCTCGGGCAGGAATTTGATCCTGTCGATGGCATTCTCCACCTTCTTCTTCGCGAGGTCGAGGTTGTACTTGATCGCACCGACATCCTCCATGATCTTCTTGGCACGGGCGCACTGCTCATCCGTGGCCTCCATGTTGCCGAGGATGGACTTGAATTCCTTCAGGAGCTCCTGGTCCTTCAGGTTGGCGATGGTGTAGGTCACCATGCAGGTACACTTGCCTTTGCGGATGTCGTTACCGACGGATTTACCGGTCTTCGAGGAATCTCCGGCGATACCGAGATAATCGTCATACATCTGGAAGCCAAGTCCGAGCTCGATGGCATATTCGTTGATGGCCTTGACCTCATCGGGCTTTGCACCGCCGATGATGGCCCCTCCTGCCGCCGCTGCAGCGAACAGGACGCTGGTCTTGAGTTTGATGGTCTCCAGGTAGACCTCCTCCGACACGATGTTGCCTTCGTTGTTGACGTCCATCTGTTGTCCGCGGGCGAGATCCCAGACTGCCTGGCTGACGTACTTGAGAGCATTCCTCATCCTGTCCGCGGGGACATCGAGGTTCGCAATGATCTGGAAGGCTTTGGCGAACAATGCATCTCCGGCAAGTACCGCTGTAGGCATGCCGTATCCGACATGGATGGTGGTCATTCCCCTGCGCTTCTCGTCCCCGTCCATGAGGTCGTCGTGGATGAGTGTGAAGTTATGGATGTATTCCACCGCTACGGCTAGCGGGACCGCCTTGGCACCGTCGCCTCCGACGGCCCTGCAGCATGCCACGGCCATCGCGGGACGCATCCTCTTGCCTCCGGCGAATGGATACTGCTTGGAAGCGTCCATGAGGACTTTGGGCTCCTCGTCGCCGATATAGCTCTTAATGGGTCCGTCGAGTTCAGCGGACATCTTCTTCAGGTATTCTTTAGCATCGATCATATCTGTTCCATCCATTGCTTTGTCTCACCCAGGACGACATACCGGGCCTTTGAAAGTTGTTTCAGATCCTTGGATCCTGTAAGGAGCATAGCCGTCTGAAGCTCCTTCTTGATGATCATGAGTTTCTTCTTCACCGCTTCCGCGGATTCGGTGGCATCCTTGAGGATGACATTGGCGACGCCGGCCGCCGTGGCACCCATCGCAATGGATGCCGCCACATGCGCTCCGTCGAGTATGCCTCCGGAGGAGATGAGCTGCATGCCGCAGCCTCTGCATTGGTCCAATGAGACGGGCGTCGGTATTCCCCAGTCGAAGAACGTCTCTCCGACGCACGCCATCGTCTCATCGTCGCTGTCAAGGGCGCGGTATAGCTCCACAGCCGAGAAGCTGGTCCCTCCCATGCCTGCGATGTCCAATCCCTGTACGCCTATGCCCTTGAGCCTGTCCGCAACGGATTTGGATATTCCGGCCCCGGTCTCCTTGACCATGACGGGCCCCTGTCTGGCCAGATCGCGTATCGCTTGGTAGCATCCCTCGAAGTTGGTGTCGCCCTCGGGCTGGACCATCTCCTGGAGAGGGTTCAGATGCACGGCGAGGATATCGGCATCCACCAGCTCAATGGCAGATTGGATCATCTCCTCGGTGTATTTGGCGCCTGTCTTCTGCTCTATGAGCTGGACCGCACCTATGTTCCCTATCACGAGGGGCACATCGTAGTCCTTGATCACCGAATAGCTCTCGGGAGACACACCCATAACTCCTGCCCTCTCGCTGCCCACACCCATTCCGATGCCGAGCTCGGCGCAGGCCTTCGCTATGTTGCCGTTGATCTTCTTGGCTCCGGGGAAACCTCCGGTTATCGCCGTGACAATCAGAGGGAATTCCAGGTCTTTGCCGAAGAGGTTGCATCCCATATCGATGTCATCGGCATCGATCTCCGGCAAGGCATTGTGGATGAGCCTGATGTCATCCCAATAGCAGTAACCGGGTGCGACGCGCTCGTTCTTGCATATCCTGATGTGATCCGCTTTCCTATCCTTGATCGTCATGTTATCACGGTCTTACCCTGGTGCATGGGACGTCCTCTCCTTTAAGGAGGGCCTCCAGTCTTCCGGGGACGGTTCCGTTTACGAGGATGCACTCCCCGTTGTCACCGCACATCCTGAGCATCTCCTCCACCTTCCCGTGGATCCCGCCGGTCACATCTGCGACCGTGAGCTCGCTGTCCAGTTTGTCCAGCATCTTCCCGTCGACTTCCGGAATCATCTTGGCATTCTTATCTTTCTTTGGGTCGCCGGTATACAGGCCGTCGACATCCGACACGAATACGATCCTATCCGGCTTGAATATCCTGGCTAGGATCTCCATTGCTTGATCGCCCGAGCAGATGCCGAATCCCTTGGAGCGATCAGCGACAACGTCTCCGAAGAGGACGGGCATGACCCCTATGTGGGCAAGCCTTCTGATCGGTTCGTCATTGTCCACGATCAGTCTTCCGTTTTCCATGACGAAGCACGATCCCGGGGGGACGGATACCGCGGGCAGTCCGACCTTCATGAGCTCGGCGACCACATCCTGGCTCAGTTCCCTGACATCATGTTGGACCTGGGCCACAGCAGGCACCTGTCCGAAATCCTGCAGACCGAGCTGCAACGAGTATTGCTTGGCTATGACATGTCCGTAGGAGCCCGCACCATGGACTACTATCAGTCCCTTTCCGGATGCCGCCATCTCCTTACAGAGCCTAGCGGTCTGCTCCCGGTTGAACTTCTTGTACTCGGATTTGTCAGTTATGACGCTTCCGCCAAGCTTTATAAGAATCATCAACTCCTCATTTTCTTTCTTTATAATAAATGTACGTGGTGTTCCCAGCAGTGATCATCTGTATGGAGACTCCCGTCCACCAGATGAGAATGAAGAAGTGGCTGACAGCGTGCCTGAGTTCCCGTACGCTTGCGCAGTACAGTACAGACAGGTACGCGGGCGGGCTTTACTGCCGGGTTCGGAATGGGACCGGGTGTGACTCCGCCGCTATGGCCGTCATGC
>Ga0079305_1000437_pt1 | contig 91998 bp, 92 predicted proteins | sample LMS_cellobiose_e_FD_79183 | JGI IMG/M metagenome (GOLD analysis project Ga0079305, IMG submission 79183) | Rumen-fistulated moose microbial communities from Alaska, USA - LMS_cellobiose_enrichment | ecosystem: Host-associated > Mammals > Digestive system > Stomach > Rumen fluid ...
ACGGGTAGTAGATAATAATCTCATGCAAATGGCAGACCGTATATGCACCTTAAGGTGCGGCTGGCATCATAGGGCTTTGCCCGCATATGAAATACCCCCGGCTATGCCGGGGGATTATTATTTATCAAGCATCAGTTTGGCGCATTTGTAAACATCGCCGCAGCCGAGAGTGATGACCAGGTCGCCCTCCCCGGCACGGCCCATCACGTAGTCGGCCATCTCCTGGAAGGTGGGGAACCACACAGAACCGGGAATTTTCTCCGCGAGCTGGCTGGTGTAAACGCCTTCGGTGTTCTTCTCGCGGCTGCCCATAATTTCGCTCATGACCACTTCGTCCGCGATCGAAAGCGCTTTGGCGAAATCGTCCATCAGGATTTTGGTCCGCGAGTAGGTGAATGGCTGAAAGACCGCCCAGACCTTTTGAAAGGGCATTTCCTTGGCGGCCTTGAGGGTGGCGGCGATCTCAGCCGGGTGATGCGCGTAGTCGTCCGCGATGGTCACGCCGCGCGGGCGGCCAAGAATTTCGAAGCGCCGCCCCGCGCCGTGAAATTCCGCGAGATGCGCGCGGATTTCCTCGAGCGGCGCGCCCGCCATCCGCGCGGCGGCGGCGGCCGCTGCCGCATTCAGGACATTGTGACGGCCGGGGATGTTGAGCGTAAAGGTTCCAAGGCTTTGGCCGCGCTCATAAAGGGTGAAAGTGGACTGCGCGCCGCGGCTCATGACGAGATCCGCCGGACGGTAGTCGTTTTTCTCGCCCCAGCCGAAGGTGACGATGGGCTTGCCGCAGACCCCTTCGACCGCTTTCATCGAATTTACGTCGTCGCCGTTCACGATGACGGCTTTTGTAGCCATTTGGGCGAACCGGTGGAAGGACTTGATGATGTTGTCGAGCGTTTTGAAGTATTCGAGGTGGTCGGCGTCGACGTTCAGAATGACTGCCACATCCGGGAAAAGCTGGAGAAAATGATCTTTGAATTCACAGGCTTCGCAGACCATGTGTTCCGATTTTCCCGTGCGGCCGCTGCCGCCGATGAGCGGGAGCTTTCCGCCGATAAAAACGGTCGGATCGAGCCCCGACTGCATAAGCACCTGGGCGAGCATTGCGGTGGTGGTGGTTTTGCCGTGGGTGCCGCAGACACAGATGCAGTTTTCATACAGGCTGGTGAGGTAGCCGAGCAGCTCGGCGCGCTCAACAAGCGGGACGCGGCTTTCCCGCGCGGCGATCAGTTCGGGGTTGTCATCCATGATCGCGATGGTGTAGACGATGAGATCCGCGCCTTTGATGTTTTCCGCGCGCTGGCCAAGGAAAATTTCAATGCCCATGTCCCGCTCGAACGCGAGGGTGTCGGTTTCGTTGTTGTCGCTGCCGGTGATGTGATAGCCCTGCCCATGCAGGATCTGCACGATGGGGAACATGCCGGACCCGCCGATTCCGATAAAGTGGATATGCTTTGCATTTTTGAGGATCTTTCCATCAAACATGGTGTTTTCAACTCCAAAACAATTCAGATAACCTATTCCTATGTAGTATAGGCTGATTCTGTGAAAAATTCAAGCCCGTGGTCCGGCCTCAGTGTATATCTTTGCCAATCGTGCCAAATACTATCCTTGACAAACATTTAGGAGGAAATACAGCAATGAATATCACAGATATCAAAATCCGCCGCACCTATCAGGACAACCGCCTGCGCGCACTGGTCTCCATCACGGTCGATGGGGAACTCGCCGTCCACGACATCAAGGTGATCGAAGGCCCGGAGCGCCTCTTTGTGGCGATGCCCAGCCGCCGGGACGACAACGGCGTCTTTCGTGACATCGCCCATCCGATCACGACCGCCGCGCGCCGGCAGGTTGAAGACAGCATCCTCGCGGCATATCAGGAACATATGGCGGCCAAGCAGCAGGAAGATGCCGCTGTCGGACATGCGTCAGGAAACCATCCGGATGAACACGCCTCCGCGCAGTAAGCGCGGAGGATTTTTCTTTTTACTTCGGAAAATTTTCACAAGGATTTCACAAACAATCCCCGCTGATATGTTAAAATAATTTTCGTATGTTATCCCGGACAAAGCGAGGCGTTAAGATGCGGAAATTGTTGACCGCCCTGTTCACGGCGGCGTTTCTATGCTTGAATATCCCGGCCGCGGCCCTTGCCGCGCAGGGGACGGACGCGCGGGCTCAGAAGCCGTCGCCGCCGAGCCTCTATTCCGAGGCTGCCGTCCTGATGGACTGCGATACCGGCCAGGTGCTTTACGGAAAGCGGCAGACCGCCCGGATGCACCCGGCAAGCATCACGAAGATCATGACCCTGCTCATTGCAATGGAGGAAGGAAATCCGGCTGACGTGGTCACGATGACCGACGAAGGGGTCTGGTCGGTGCCGCGCAGCACCACACATATCGCGCTCACGCCGGGCGAGGAGATCACTTTTGAACAGCTTGAATACGCGATGATGGTTGAATCGGCCAATGACGCCGCCAATGGGATCGCGATTCATCTGGCGGGCTCGCTCGAGGCGTTCGCTCAAAAAATGAATCTGCGCGCGGAAAAAATCGGCGCGGTGAATACCCATTTCAATAACCCGAACGGCCTGCCGGAGAATAACCACTACACCTGCGCCTACGACATGGCGCTCATCACCCGGGAGGCAATGACGCACCCGGAGTTCCGGACGCTGGCCGGAACCCAGCATTATGAAATCCCTCCCACCAACAAACAGCCGGAAACCCGGAAACTCAATAACCGTCAGTATATGTTCACCCTGAATGACACCTACCCGGGCGCGTTCGCGGGAAAAACCGGCTGGAGCGAGGAATCGGGCAAAACGCTGGTGACGTTGGCCGAACGGGATGGCGTGACCCTCATCTGCGTGGTGATGAAACCATCCGGTACGGTCGACGGGGAATTCAAGGATTCGACCGCGCTGCTTGACTATGGTTTTGACAATTTCCAAAAGGTGACCATCCCGCAGGAGCAGCTGCCCACGCGGGAAACGGAGGATGGCGTCTGGCAGCTGGGAAAGGATCTCGCCATCCTGCTTCCGGACGCGGTTCCGGCGGATTCACTTAAAATGGAGCTGGATGGCGAAAACATGCTGCAAATTACGGCGCCGGAATCGGTTAAAACATTCATGGACCCACAGGTCGCGTCGGTCCCGCTGACTTTTGTGAAGGCCCGGCCGGCTGCCGCGCCGGCAAGCGAGCCGGTACAGCCTGGGAAGAGCGGTCCGCCAAAGCTGCCCGCGTTCGTGAAGTGGACAGGCGCCGGACTGCTGGCGCTGGTACTGTTGCTGGTGCTTCTGCGTATGATAATACGCGGCCATTACGCAAAAAAACGCAGAAAACAGGAGGCTGCGCGCCAGAGACGGCAGATGCAGGCCCGCGAGCGTATTGCGGCGCGGCGGGCGCAGCAGCAGGTGATCGATGTGACGGTGGATAAGAAAAAACAAAACCGGATCACTGTGATCGATGAACGGGAGACCTGACAAAATCTTTGAAAATAAATCACCCATCATGTCAAACCCTCATAGGATGTAACAATGTACGGATACATTAAATTCCTATGGGGGTTGTCTTTATGATTCAATATAAAACCATAGCGGTGGTCGGCGGCGATCTGCGCCAGGCGCACATTGCGAACCGGCTGGCCGAACAGGGCAACCGGGTCTACGCCCTGCTGCTCGAAAACAATGCGACCCTTCGGCCGGAGCTTTCCTGTCCGGACGATCCGGCCGAAGTGCTTCCGGAGTGCGATGTGGTGATCTTTCCGCTGCCGCTCACCACTGACGAAGCCACTGTTAACGCGCCATTTTCCCAGAAGCGCGTTTTTGTAAAAGAATGCTTTGACTGCATCAGGCCCGGCGCCGCGGTTTTTGCCGGAAAAGTGAGCCCCGCCATGCAGGAGCTTGCCGCAAAAAAAGAAATGGCCCTGGCCGACTATCTCAAACGCGAGGAGCTCGCCGTTAAAAATGCGGTGATCACGGCGGAAGGCGCAATTGCTATTGCGATGGAAGAGATGCCGACCGCGCTGTTCGGCTCAAAATGCCTGATCACCGGCCATGGACGGATTTCCCGCGCGCTGATGCGCGTGCTCAATGCAATGGGCGCGCAGGTCACTGTCGCCGCAAGAAAATATGGGGACCTTGCCTGGATCGAAGCCGAGGGCTGCCATGCGATACATATCGCTTCGCTTGCCGAACATGTCGGCAGGGCGGATCTGGTATTCAATACGGTGCCCGCCTGTGTGCTCGGCCGCGAGATCCTGTCGAAACTGCGCAAGGACGCGCTCATTATCGACCTCGCCTCGAAACCCGGCGGGGTTGAATTTGATACGGCGCGGGAACTGGGGATCAAGACCGTTTGGGCGCTTTCGCTGCCCGGGAAATGCGCGCCGATATCCGCAGGGGACATCATCCTTGAAACGATCGGCAACTGCCTTGCGGAACAGGGGGTGCTCTGATGGAAAAGCTGAAATTGGGCTTTGCGCTGACCGGTTCCTTCTGTACCTGGGGGCATGTGCTGCCCCAGATGGAGAAGCTCGCGAAAACCTATGAGATAATGCCGGTCATTTCCCCGATTTCCTGCGTGTCCGATAACCGCTTCGGCAAGGCGGATGAGTGGATTGAAAAGATTGAGAAGATCTGCGGCCGCCCAGTGATCCGCACGATCGAACAGGCCGAGCCGATCGGCCCCAAAAACCTGCTCGACGCGCTGGTGGTCGCGCCGTGCACTGGAAATACCCTCGGAAAGCTTGCGAACGGTATCACGGACACCTGTGTCTGCATGGCCTGCAAGGCAAGCCTGCGCAACGCGAATCCGCTGGTGATCGCGGTTTCCACAAACGACGCGCTCGGCGCGTCGGCACGCAACATCGCCACGCTTATGAATGCAAAGAATGTTTATTTCGTCCCGATGTCGCAGGACGATCCGCAGGGGAAGCCCACCTCGCTGGTGGCGCATTTTGATAAGATCGGGGAGACGGTCGAGGCATCGCTCTCCGGAAAACAGCTCCAGCCGCTCTACCTTTAAGAGCGCCTCCATATAAATCAGCAGCAGTGGCCGCCGTATGCATACGGCGGCCACTGCTGCTTTTTGGGGACAAATTAGTTGACTTGACAACTAATTTGTCCCCATGTACAATAGGAAGGAAAGAGAAAGGAAGCGGTTTTCTTGCAAAGCGATCAAACGGCCGACGAAAAATTTCTGCGTATGACCCAGACCCCCATCCCCCAATTGGTCTGCACCCTGGCAGTACCCACAATCATCAGCATGCTGATCACTTCGATCTATAATATGGCGGACACGTTTTTTGTCGGGCGCATCAGCACCACCGCGACCGGCGCGGTTGGCGTGGTTTTTTCGCTGATGGCGGTGATCCAGGCGCTGGGCTTTTTGTTCGGGCAGGGTTCGGGTAACTATATCTCCCGCAAACTTGGAGAACAGGAATTTGAGGAAGCTTCCCGCATGGCGGCGACCGGCTTTTTTTCCGCGCTCATCGCGGGCGGCGCGATGGCCCTGCTTGGGGAAATTTTTCTGGATCAGCTGGTGACGATGCTTGGCGCGACCCCAACCATCCTGCCGCTTGCGCGCGATTATGCGAAATATATCCTGCTTGGCGCGCCGTATATGGTTGCGTCGCTGGTACTCAATAATCAGCTGCGTTTCCAAGGCAGCGCAATGAATGCGATGGTGGGCATCACGGCGGGCGGGGTTCTGAATGTGGCGCTTGACCCGCTGTTTATCTTTGTGTTTGACATGGGGGTGGGCGGCGCGGCGCTCGCGACAGTCATCAGCCAGTTTGTGAGTTTCTGTATCCTGCTTTACGGCTGCACGCGCGGCGGAAATCTGCGCATTCATTGGAAAATGGTGACTTTCAAGTGGCACTTTTTCTCTGAAATCCTGCGTGGGGGCATGCCGTCGCTTTGGCGGCAGGGGCTGGCAAGTGTGGCGGCAATCTTTTTAAATCACGCGGCAGGCGCCTATGGAGACGCGGCCATTGCGGCGATGTCGATCGTCTCGCGGGTCAATATGTTTGCGTCATCCGCGCTGATTGGTTTCGGGCAGGGGTTTCAGCCGGTTTGCGGCTTCAATTACGGCGCGAAATACTATAACCGGGTGCGGGAAGCATTCTGGTTCTGTATGCGCGCCGCGGTCGGCGTATTGGTCTGTATTGCAGCCGCCGGTTTCATTTTCGCTCCGCAAGTGATTGCGCTGTTTCGCGGGGAGGACGCGCAGGTTGTTGCGGTCGGCGCGCTCGCACTGCGTCTGCAGTGTATCACCTTTCCATTGATGAGCTGGGTCATTCTCAACAATATGATGACCCAGACGATTGGCCAATCGGGCCGCGCCACATTGCTTTCAGTTTCGCGGCAGGGGCTCTTCTTCGTGCCCGCGGTTTTGATTCTGCCTCCGGTTGCCGGTGTTCTGGGAATTCAGATGGCGCAGCCGGTTTCAGATGTTTTCTGTTTCGCGCTTTCGGTGGTGATCGGGATCAGGGTCCTGCGGGAGCTGCGGGAAGCGCAGGAGGGGGGTGCCGATGCCTGATGGAACGGATCAACCGCGACCTTTCGATCCTCTACCGGTATGGGCAGCGTTTTTTTACCGGCCGCCTTGGGGAGCTTGACCTTGAGGTCGGACTGCTCCCGGTGCTGATGCAGGCGTATCAGTTCCCCGGCGTGACACAAGATCAGATTGCGGCGAACCGCGGGCTTGACAAGGGCGCGGTCGCGCGCGGCGTCAAAAAGCTGGAGGGAAAAGGGCTTGTACGCCGGGAAGTTGATCCGGCGGACCGCCGGATCAACCATATCTATACGACCGAAACAGCGCTCCGGCTGCGGCCCCGGGTGGAATCGGTGATTGACGAGCTGCATGAGATCCTGTACTGCGGGATGTCGCAGGAGGAGATTGTCCAGGCTGCATCGTTTGCCCGGCGGATGAAGGAGAATCTGTCCGCCCATTTTCAAAAGGCCGGGGAGGAAGCTCTAAAATAACGAGAGGCGCGGCTGGCCGCGCCTCTCGTTTTATTTATAATATTTGATGAGCGCCTGGGTACCGTCGTCCCCAAAGCCCTCCTCCTGCAGCTGCTGGTACATGCCCAGCACCACTTCTGCTACCGGCAGCGAAAGGCTCACGCCGTCCGCGCCCTCCTTGGCGATGACAAGGTCCTTGATGTAATGCTTGATAAAAAAGCCCGGGGCGTAGTCGCCGGCCAGCATGCGCGGCGCGTTGTTGCTCATCTGCCAGCTTCCTGCCGCGCCGGTGCTGATTGCATCGAGCACGCCCTGCAGGTCGAGTCCGGCCGCTTTTGCGTAGGCGAGCGCCTCGCAAACCCCCGCGACCGCGCCAGCGATGGCGATCTGGTTGGCCATCTTGGTGTGCTGACCCGCGCCTGCCGCGCCCATATGGCGGATATTCTGCCCCATTGCGGAGAAGATCGGCATGCAGGTGTCGAAAGCCGCTTGATCACCGCCAACCATGATGGCGAGAGTCGCGTTTTTTGCCCCCACATCGCCGCCGGAAACCGGTGCGTCAAGTGCAAAAATGCCGCGCGCTTTGGCGGCTTCATAGATTTCGATGCTCAGCTTGGGGCTGGTGGTGGTCATATCGATCAGATAGGCGCCTGGCTTCGCGTTTGCGAGAATGCCATCCTCGTTAAAGTAAACCTGGTGTACATCCTTTGGATAGCCGACAATGGTGATGACCGCGTCCTGATCCTTTGCACACTGTCCGGGGGTATCCGCCCAGGCGGCCCCTTCGGCAATGAGCCCGTCGGCTTTCGATTTCGTGCGGTTGTAGACGGTAAGCGAAAAGCCTGCTTTCATCAGGTTGCGGGCCATGCTCTGGCCCATCACGCCGAGCCCGATAAATCCAATTTTCTTCATTGGGAAATCCTCCATTTCCATTTTTAAAATTCCATTTCTATTTTAGGCGCATCGAATCACAAAAGCAATAGTGCTGCTGTACGAAATGTGGTATACTGGGGACAGATTATGGGGAAAGCGGGGATAAAATCATGCAGTTTCATCCAACGGTTTACCGGTATCCTTCCCGGCGCAATGTTGTTTATGCCGGGAAAGGGATGGTTGCCACCGCCCAGCCGCTCGCCGCACAGGCGGGGCTGGAAGCGCTGCGCCGCGGCGGCAATGCAATTGACGCGGCCATTGCCGCCGCAACGGCGCTGGTTGTGGTGGAGGCCAGCTCCACGGGCATCGGCGGGGACGCGTTTGCACAGGTCTGGAGCGGGGGAAAGCTCTATGGGCTCAATGCCAGCGGCCCGGCGCCCCGTGCGATCAGCGCGGAGAAGCTGTGGGCAAAGGGGCACAAGGAGATGCCCAAATATGGTTTTGACGCGGTGACCGTTCCCGGCGCGCCGTCCGCATGGGCCGCGCTGAACGAACGCTTCGGCCGCCTGCCGCTGGAGACAGTGATGCAGCCCGCCGTTTCCTACGCGCGGGAGGGGCATCCGGTTTCAATTGCGAACGCCCGTGATTGGCAGGAGATGTACGCGCTCTACCAAAAGGATCTCAAAGGTGATGAATACCGCCATTGGTTCGAGGCTTTTTCGATCGACGGACACGCGCCGAAAGCGGGGGAAATCTTCCGCTGCAAGGAGCTGGGGGATTCGCTCGAATCGATCGCCAAGACCAAAGCGGAAAGCTTCTACCGCGGGGACCTGATGGAAAAGATCGTTGCTTTTTCCGACCGGTGCGGCGGATGGTTCGCGCCGCGCGACTTCACCGACTTCAAACCGGAATGGGTCGAACCGATCAGTGTCCACTACCGCGGTTACGACGTGCACGAGCTCCCGCCGAATGGACATGGGATTGCGGCGCTGATGGCGCTTAACATTTTGAACGGATTTGATCTCGGTGCGCACCGAGAAACCGCGGAAAACTACCATCTCCAGCTCGAGGCGATGAAGCTTGCGTTTGTCGATGCGAAGCGCTACGTGACCGACGGAAGGCACTTGTCGATACCGGTTTCGGATCTGCTGTCCGAGGAATATGCCGCCGAACGCCGCAAACTGATCGGCCGCGATGCGATCCTTCCGCAGGCGGGCAGGCCGCAGCCAGGCGGGACGGTCTACATTGCCGCTGCGGACAACGAAGGAAACATGGTTTCCTACATTCAGTCGAACTATATGTGCTGGGGGTCAGGCCTGGTCGTGCCGGGCACCGGCATCGCCTTGCATAACCGCGGGAACAATTTCTCGCTCGAGCCGGGCCATGACAACCTCATTGCAGGGGGCAAACGTCCGTACCATACGATCATCCCGGGATTTCTCTCCAAAGATGGGAAACCGGTGGGGCCGTTCGGCGTGATGGGCATGTTTATGCAGCCGCAGGGGCATGTGCAGGTGGTGGCCAATACGGTTGATTTCGCAATGAACCCGCAGGACGCGCTGAATGCCCCGCGCTGGCAGTGGATCGAAGGAAAGACAGTTTATCTCGAGCGGGAGGTTCCCGCCCATATCGCACAGGAGCTTGCAGACCGCGGGCATAAAATTGTAATTCTGAACGACAACGATTGTATGGGAAAAGGTGAAATCATCTGGCGGATGGAAAACGGCGTGCTCTGCGGCGGCGCGGAGCCGCGCGCGGACGGCACGGTCGCCGCGTGGTGAAAACAGAAGAAAGCAGCGCGTCCGCGTGCGGACGCGCTGCTTTCTTCTGTTTTTTACTTTTGATGCTGCCGGAGCAGCTCGGCATAGGCGGAAAGATCATCCGGAATATGGACCATTTTGCCGGTCCAGGCCGACTGGACCATGGCGCAGGACATACGCAGGCTGCCAAGGCCGTCTTCGCCGCGTGCGATGAGCGGTTCGCCGCGCAGGATCGCGGACGAGAAATTTTCCAGTATCCCCGCGCGCCAGGAGGCGGTGCCTTCCACTGGGATTTCGCGGACTGTGCAGGGTACCTTCTGATCGTACGGCTTGCGGTCGAGCTTGCGGTATTCCGGCTCTGGGCACTCCGCCTGGTAGAGATGGATTTTTCCATCTTCAAAAACCAGTTTTCCGTTGTCGGCGGCGATTTCCAGCCGGTTGGTGCCGGGCAGCTCGCCGGTTGAGGTGATCAGTGTGCCGGTCACACCGGAATTGTATTCCATATAGGCGGTGACGTCGTCTTCCGTCTCGATTGGATGATATTTGCCGAAACTGCAAAAGGCCTGGATGCGGTCGGGCACGCCGAACATCCATTGCCACAGATCGAGGGTGTGGGAACACTGGTTGATCAGTACGCCGCCGCCTTCGCCCTTCCAGCTTGCACGCCAGCTACTGGAAGCGTAGTATGGGTCGCAGCGGTACCAGTCGGTGATGGTCCAGCCGATCCGCTTCAGCCGGCCAAGCTGTCCGCCCTGTACCAGCTCGCGCAGTTTTTGATAAACTGGTTCTGTGCGGATATTAAACATGATTCCAAACACCTTGCCGGACTGCGCTGCCGCGCGGTTCATTTCCTCAACGCTTTGCGGGTCGATACCGGCGGGTTTTTCCACCATCACATGCAGGCCGTTTTTGAAAGCAGCAATCACCTGCTCCGGGTGGAATTTGTGCGGCGTCGCGATGATAACCGCGTCAATAAGTCCGGAACGGAACATTTCATGATAGTCGGTGAAAAAGGGAAGATCGCATCCGAAAGCCTCCCGGCAGCGCGGCAGACAGCTGTCGCTGCGGCTGCTGATGGCCGTGAGAATGCCGTCCGGGACACTTCCGTCTAAAAGAGATTTTCCATGGATCAAACCGATAACGCCCATACCGACAATTCCAAATCTGACTTTCTCCAAGCTGTTGCGCCTCTTTTCGTTAGGATTTTATATAGTATAGCATAATCGCGCGGTGGTTCCTAGTCTGGAATTTGCCAGCGGTGGATTTTGATGACAGACTGGCTGGCACGGAATGATGCAGAAATCCCCACCCGGATTGGAGTGGAGATTTCTTCTTGCGGGATGCATGATTTTCAAAAAAAATTGCCACTTTTCTGGTGAAAGCCATGAAAGGGGAACTGGATATGAAATGGCAGAAACTTTGGATTTATCCGCTTTGCCTGTCGATGCTGCTGACAGCCTGCGCGCCCGCGCCGGTTTCGTCCAGCGAGCCGCAGCAGGCGGTGAATAGCGGGGAAGCGTCAGAACCGGCGGCGCCCGCGCCATCCGGCGCGTCCGCCGCTTCGTCTTCCGAACCCGGATCGCAAAAGACCGAAAAACTGCCCGCTGCGGTGGGCGGCGTGCTTGACGCGCAGGGTGTCGGCGCGGTGAACGGATTTGGCTTCCGGCTGTATGAACAGCTTTATAAGGAGGATGAAAACACCTTCCTGTCGCCGGTGAGCATCTATCTTGCATTCGGGATGCTGCAAAACGGCGCGGCAGGGGAAAGCGCCGAACAGCTCGGGAGCCTGCTTGGACAACAGGATACCGCCGTGCTGAACGCATTCTGCCAGCAGCTGCAAAAACAGCTCCTGGAGGAACGCGGGGAGACCGATATGCGGCTTTCCAATTCGCTTTGGATGCGGGAGAGCGCCGCTAAGGATATCCGGCAGGAGTTTGTGGACGCCGTGCAGTCGGCTTTCAGCGCACATGTGGAAGCGCTCGATTTTGACAGTGCCGAGGCTGCCGGGAAGATCAACAACTGGATCAAAAGCAATACCAACGGCCTGATTGAAAAGCTGATTGAAGGGGAAATTGATCCGAACACGGTTATGTATCTGGTCAACACGATCTATTTCAAAGCGCAGTGGGAGGATGCCTTCGATCCCGGCCGTACGCGGGAACAGGATTTCCATGCGCCGTCCGGGGATATCAAGGTGCAGATGATGCGGCGCGAGGCAAACTTTGATTATCTGGAAAACGACCAGTATCAGGCAATCCGGCTGCCATATAAGGATGGAAAGACTTCTATGATTGTCCTGTTGCCGCGGGAGGGTGAAACGAATTTTCTCAAGACGGTAAACGCCGGGCTCATCGAAAGCGTGCTTGCGGATCTCGTATCGCGTAAGGTGTTCTTCGGGATGCCGAAGATGGATCTGCAGTATGGCACCAGCCTGATCGATGCGATGAAGGCGCTGGGTGTGACCGACGTGTTCGGGGAAAACGCGGATTTGAGTGGTATCACCGGCGACCAGAGTCTCTATGTGAGCAGCGCGGTCCATAAGACGGCGCTTAAGGTCGATGAGGAGGGCACCGAGGCCGCCGGCATGACCGGGCTTGGGATCGCTGGCAAATCGATGGCGCTCGATCAGACCATAATGGTCTGCGACCGCCCGTTTTACGCCGCGATTGTGGACAATGAAACCGGGCTCATCCTATTCGGCGGGGCAATTATGAGTCCGTAAAAACAAAGTGAAAATACCGTCCGGCGATTTTGCCGGACGGTATTTTTGTGCTATGATATTTGCAGCTGTTTTGATGGAAAGGGGAAAACGCCATGCGGCTTTTTATCGCGGTGAATCTGTCCGGGGAGGCTGGGGAACAGCTCTGCCGGACAATCGGGCATTTGCGCAAACTGGCTGTGCGCGGCAGCTTTACCCGGCGGGAAAACCTGCATCTGACCCTTGCGTTCCTTGGAGAAACCGCAGAGGTGGATACGGCCAAAGCGATCCTGGATGCGGTGGGGCGATTTGGACCGATTCCGCTTGTCTTTTGCGGGATTGGGAGCTTTTCCGGACGCGGATCGGAAAAACTCTACTGGGCCGGGGTGGAAAGATCGAGCCCTTTGTATGATTTGCAGGCAGAGCTCTGCAAAAATTTGCGGGAGGCGGGCTTTGCGCTCGAGAGCAGGCCCTTTTGTCCGCATATCACCCTTGGCAGAGAGGTGATTCTTGCGCCAGGCGTCGATGCAAAAAGGCTGGAAAGGCTTATGGAGCCGGTTGCCATGCAAGCGGAGCGGGTCAGCCTGATGCGTTCCGACCGGGTTGGAGGGGAAATTGCCTATACGCCTGTTTACGAGCGGCTGCTTTGATGCGGTACAGTCCGGATGAGGCAATTTCAACAGAATATCCGGCGATACGCCGCGCAGATTCTCCGCGCGGCGTATCGGATTTCCATGTCCGGATATGGTACAATATCCGCAGGGACAAGAGGCGGGGCCGTTGGCCGCGCGGCTTGGCGCTCCGCTGCGGTCCAATCTTGTTGGAAAGCCATTTGCGGCCGGGATGGGAAGCTTCCATCCCCATTTTAGAGGAAATCGGAGGATCGGTATGATCAAGTTAATTGCCAGTGATCTGGATGGTACGCTTTTGCAGAACGGCGCGCAGAAGCTGAATCCGGAAGTTTTCCCGCTTATCCGGGAGCTGCGCCGCAAAGGGATCGTCTTTGCCGCGGCAAGCGGCAGACAGTATCCGAATCTGCGCAGGCTGTTTTCACCGGTGTGGCAGGATATGATTTTTCTGGCGGAGAACGGTGCGCTGATGATGCAGCACGGGGAAGTGATCGCATCGTATCCCGTCGCGCGGGAAACCGGCCTTGCGATTATCCGGGACATCGAAACCTATGGACGCTGCGAGGTGCTGCTTTCGGGAAAACACACCTCCTATCTGCACACAAGATCCAAAGATTTGGCCGCCGCGCTGCTCTATGACACCCGCAACGCTGTGACGATTGTGGATGATTTTGCGCAGGTGGACGAACCTTTCCTGAAAATTTCAGCATTCGATCCGGAAGGTATCGAACATGCGGCGGCGCATTTCCAGGAGAGATGGGGCGGCGTGGTTTCGGCGGCTGTTTCGGGCGAGGAATGGATGGATTTCACGGTTGCCAACAAAGGTGGGGCCATCCGGCTTTTGCAGCAGAAATTCGGCTTTCAAAAGGCGGAAATGATGGCTTTTGGAGACAATTACAACGACCTGCAGATGCTGGAGGCTGTTGGGCATGGCTATATCATGGAGAACGCAGCCGAACCGCTCAGGGAGCGCTTTCCGCTGCATGCCAAACGTGTGGAGGATACACTGGCAGCCTTCCTGGAGGGAAGGCTGTTATAAAAAAGGCGGCTGCTGGGCAGCCGCCTTTTTTATAGTTCCTCGCGGAAAAGCCTCTTTTTCCAGATCCCGCTTGCATAAAAAGCATACGAAAGCGCTGCCGCAATCGTCCAGCCGACCGGCCAGGCGATCCAGATGCCGACGGAGCCAAGCCGCGCGGCCAGCACAAAGGCCAGCACCACCCGTAAAATGAGATCGGAAAAGGTGGCGATCATAAAGGGCGCCATTGCGCCGGAGCCGCGCAGGACGCCATCTGCGATGAGTTTGACTGAAACGACAAAATAAAATGGTGAAACTACGCGCAGGAAGGCGGAACCCGCCGCAATCACGTCGGTATTCTCGGCATCGAGGAAAATACCCATCATTTGTCCGCTGAATACAAAAAAAGCCGCGAAGAAACAGCTTACCACGCACAGTACCATAATGAGCCCGGCTGTGAAGCCACGGCCAATCCGATCGAGTTTTCCGGCGCCGATGTTCTGCGCCGTGAAGCTGGAAAGCCCGTTTGCGAGGGTGGTGAAAGAGGTGATTGCAAAAGTGTTGAGCTTGCCCGCAGCCGAGAAGCCCGCGACCACTGCCGCGCCGAAGGTGTTCACCAGCCCCTGCACAAACAGGTTGCCGACTGAGATAAAGCTCTGTTGCAAAATGCTCGGCACGGCAATGACCGCGACACGTCCAAGCATCGGGAAAGAAAACCGTTCAACCGCGCCCCCGGAGGGGACCGCCCGCAGCCGGAAAACGAGCGCCGCGAGCGCTGAGGCCGATGAAATCCCCTGCGCCAGAAAGGTGGCCCATGCCACGCCTGCCACCCCAAATTTAAAAACGATCACAAAAACAAGGTCGAGCAGGATATTGCCGAGTGACGAGGCGATCAGAAAATATAACGGGGTGCGGGAGTCGCCGAGCGCGGTGAAGATTCCGGTGCAGATATTATAGAGAAACACGAAGAGAAGCCCGCCGGTATAGATGCGCAGATAGAGCTCCGCGTCTGAAAAGATCTCCTGTGGGGTATGCAGGAGCCGCATCAGCGGGCCGCAGAACCAAAATCCCGACAGGGTGAGCAGAAAACTGAGCGCCGCGCTCGCAATAAGAGAAGTGCTGACGGCGGTTTTCATCTTGCTGAAATCCTTTGCGCCGAACAACTGTGAGATCACGACCGAGCAGCCGATATTGGAACCGGTCGCAACCGCCATGAAGATCATTGTGACCGGAAAGGAGGCTCCAACCGCGGCGAGCGCGTCCATGCCGACATACTGCCCGGCGACGATGCTGTCCACAATGTTATAGAGCTGCTGGAAGACCACGCTCAGCAGCATGGGGATGGAAAACCGCCAGAGAATTTTGGCGGGGGAACCTTCGGTCATATCGGTGAGCATTTCCGAACCTTCTTTACAATTAAATCCCGAACCATTATACTACGATGGAACCGGTTGGGAAAGCTTTTTGGCGTAAAAATGCACGGGGTAATTGACGGAATTTTCACATTGTCGTACAATGGAATAGAAATCAATCCAGGAGGTTCCTTATGAAACTGATGATTGCGTCCGACATTCATGGATCGCTCTATTATTGTGAAAAGATGATCGCATGCTGGAAAACAGAACGGCCCGAAAAACTGATTCTGCTCGGGGATTTGCTCTATCATGGGCCGCGCAACGATCTTCCGCGCGACTATAATCCCAAGGCGGTGATTGCGCTGTTAAACGGTATGAAGGACGAGCTGCTCTGCGTGCGCGGCAACTGTGAGGCCGAGGTCGACCAGATGGTGCTGGATTTCCCGGTTATGGCGGAATATATGGCGCTTTGGCTCGACGGACGGATGGTTTTTGCCACCCACGGACATCATTTCAACAAAGGGGCGCTTCCTCCGCTCAAAAGGGGCGACATCCTGCTGCATGGCCATACCCATGTGCAGGCGATGGAAGCGGTTGGGGACTATGTTTACCTGAACCCCGGTTCGGTCGCGATTCCGAAGGAGGGAAACGCCCACAGCTATATGACCTATGAGGACGGCTTGTTCACCATCAAGGATCTCAGCGGGAACGAGATCAGGAACTATAGCATCCGCTGACAGAAAGCGGACGATCAAAAAAGGCGGTGATGGAAATGGTCGCTTCCGAGCGGCGTGAAAAAATCAAAGAACTTCTGATGGCGGCGGGCCAGCCCGTCAGCGCAAGTGTACTTGCAAAGCAGATGGGTGTCAGCCGGCAGATCATCGTGGGGGATATCGCGCTCCTGCGCGCTTCCAATTTGACAATATCTGCCACCCCGCGCGGCTATATCCTTGCGCAGCAATCCGAACGGGAGCGTTGTTATACGGTCGCCTGCAAACATGGACAGGACCAGATTGCGCAGGAGCTGTACGCGGTGGTCGATAACGGCGGCGGTGTTATCGACGTGGTGGTCGAACATGCGGTCTACGGCCAGATTTCCGGCCAGCTGCACGTTTTTTCCCGCTACGACGCGGACTCCTTTCTGAGAAAGCTGCGCGCGAGCAGCGGTACGCCGCTTTCCGCATTGACCGGCGGCGTGCACCTGCACACCATCTCCTGCCCGGATCAGGAAACTTTCCGCCGCATCTGCGCGGCGCTCGCGGAAAAAGGCATCCTGTTTGAAAATTCTATACACTGAATCCCAAAGCGATTTTTTCGCGTATAAAAGGAGCGTCCCATCAGGGACGCTCCTTTGTAATCTGCGGATTACTTTTCAGGTTCTGCGGCGGCTTTTTTAGCCGGTGCTTTCGCGGCCCTTTTTGCAGCGGGTTTTTCCGCCTTTGCAGAGGTTTGCGCTTTGGTGGCGGGCTTTTTCGTGGCGGGCTTTTTCACAGCCGGTTTCTTGTCAGCGGGTTTTTCTGATTTTTCGGCGGTTTTTTTAGCGGGCTTTTCGGCAGCCGGAGCCGGTTCGATCGTCCACTGCTGATTCATGCCGTCCACGTCGTCCCAAATCTGGATGTTCGCGCCGTATGCGGCGACCATTGCCACAATGTCAAGGCAGCGCCCGGATTTTTTTGATTTGATGCGGACATAACCGTCGAGATCGTGTTCCAGATACCACTGCTGGGTATCGGTGGGCAGATCCTCCCACTGGTGGACCCAGGAGCCGCACTCGGTGCCGCCGTAGACGACGTCCAACGCCTTCCCGGAAAGTTTGTTAATCAGCTTGAAGGATGACTCGCCGCCGATGGCCTGCCATTGCTGCGCGTCGCTGCCGTCCTTATCCTGCAGCTGCACCAGGGCGCCGTTTTCCAAGCTCGCGTTTTCAATCCCAAGGGCCTTTTTGTTCACACGGGAAAGGATCAGGTAATACTGGTTTTTCTTGAAAGCCATCCTGTTCACACTCCTTAAGCAGTTGGTAGTTAATTTGCATATTTAAATTATACCCGCTCTGTTTAGATTGTCAAACGATTCCTGAAATTTACAGAGGATTCACCGACTTGGACAAACAGCAACGCATTTTATTAGTGGAATCACACAATTAAAATGGAAATATATTGAAAATAAAGGGAATTGACCAAACAGACCAAGGAGAGTAAAATGGGAGCGTCAAAAAATAAAGCGGTGAGGTGACTGATTTGGACCCGATTGAACAGCGGATTCTTACGATTATCGATGAAAAAACGCCGGAACTGTATCGGTTTGCAAATGATATTTATTCCCGCGGGGAGCCCGGCTTCCGGGAATTTTGTACTGCTGGAAAAATTGCGCGGCAGTTTAGGGCGCTTGGCCTGCCGGTAGCGGAAGGGTTGGCGGTCACCGGCGTGAAGGCGCGGCTTGGCAGCGGCAGGGGTCCGACAGCGGCGGTCATCAGCGAGCTGGATGGGATCCGCTGCGCGGAGCATCCCTTTGCGAATCCGGAAAACGGTGTGTCGCATGCCTGCGGGCATCATGCGCAGATGACCGCGATGCTTGGCGCGGCGATGGCGCTTACCGACCCAGAGGTGCGCGAAGCGCTTGACGGCGACGCAGTCTTTTTCGCGGTGCCCGCGGAGGAGCATGTCGACGCTCCTATACGCCGGGAGCTGCGCGAGGCCGGGAAGATCCGTTTTAACGGCGGCAAGAGCGAGCTGATCCGGATTGGCGCGTTTGACGATGTGGATGTGGCGCTTACCACCCATGTTCATATGGTCGAATGCGGCAGTGATCTGTTGCTTGGAAATCTTTCCTACAATGGTTTTGTTGCAAAGACGGTCGTTTTGCATGGCAAGGCGGCGCACGCGGCGAATGCGCCGCATCTCGCTGTAAACGCGCTCAATGCAGCCAGTTTGGGGCTTTCCGCCATCGGGATGCTGCGGGAAACCTTTCGGGAGCAGGATTATGTCCGTGTGCATCCGATCATCACGAAAGGCGGAAGCGCAGTCAATGTCGTGCCGGACGAGGTACGGTTGGAGATGCAGGTGCGCGCGAAGACGCTTGGCGCGATGCGCGCGGCAAGCGAAAAGGTCGACCGGGCATTCACCGGCGCGGCGTATGCGATCGGTGCGACTGCCGAAATTCTGGACGAACAGGGGTATCTGCCGATCATCGCGCGGGAGGCGGACGAGGTCCTTTTGAAATCGGCCGCGCTGCTCGAGGACGTGAGCTGGGAGCCGGTGGATATCATCCGCCACAACACCGCATCCACCGATGTGGGCGACCTGACGCATCTGCTGCCGGTCGTGAACTTCACCCACGGCGGATTTTCCGGATCATTGCACAGCCAGGATTTCACCATTACCGACGAATATAAAGCCCTGGCCGTTCCGGCCAAGCTGATGGCGCTTACCGTTTATCAGCTGCTCCGGGACGGCGGAAAGGAAGCCCGCCGAATCAAAGCGGAGTTCCAGCCGGTGTTTACAAAGGAAAGCTATACGGCTTATGTGGAAGGACTCGACAAAAAATAATAGAAAAACAGCCGCAAAAGCGGCTGTTTTTTTGCTTATTGGCCATTGGCCGGTATATTAAAATGACTTACGGCGAAACCGCAGACCTTCGCGAAGACCGTTTTCATGCGCCTGCCGGGCGGCTTCACCGGGCGCGCGGCGCGCGGCGTCCTGCCGGAAGTATTCTTCGAGCTGCCGCTTGTCCTCCAGGATGAGCCCGTCCTCACCGGCGAGCGATTCGATGTGATGCCGGAATTCGTGGCGCAGTGTTTTACGCAGCTCGCGCTTGAGCGCCAGTGGGGCGAGATGGCCGAATACCCGTTCAAACGAGCCATAATAAAGAAAGACCGCCCGGCCGAGGAACCCGCCCGAATGGTACTCCCCAAGGATATAGAGATCATCGGCGCGGGCTGCCGGATTCGGTTTTGCCTCGGGCAGCAGGCTTACGCCGCCGTTGAGCTCGGCAAAAAAAGGCTCCGGCAGTTCATCAAGCAGTTCAGAAAGCATCTCCTGCATTTCGTCGATCGAAATCATCGCGGCCTCCTTGCGGTTTTGATGTTCCCAGCATAGCATGTTTGTGGCTTTGACGCAACTGCGGCTTGACAGAAAATACTTCCATGATATAATGAATCTGTATCAAATGAGACAGTTTTTGGGAGGAGTGCCTTGTGTCGCTGACAAACCGGCAAAAACAGCTGCTGCTCGGCAGTTTCCTGTTTGAGCAGATCCCCCCGCAGCTGGTGGAGGGATTCCTTGACGAGCTGCATGCCGAAAGCTTTGCGGCTGGCGCAGAAATCTATACAGCCAGCGCGTTCGCCCGCTCGGTGGGGTTCGTTACCAAAGGCGCGGCGGTTGTACACAATGCGTCCGGCGTGCTGCTCAACACACTTGACGCCGGAAACTGCTTTGGAGTGGCGGCGCTTTTCTCGCCGGAAGAGGACTATATCGCAACGGTTTCAGCCAAAACGGCGGCACAGGTTGTTTTCATCACCGACCGGCAGCTGACCGGACTTTTTGCAGAGTTTCCGCAGACAGCGGTCAACTACATCGCGTTTCTTTCCTGCCGTATCCGGTTCCTCAATCGTAAGATTGAGCGTTTTACCGCGCCGAGCGCGCTGGAGGCCCTGCGCTTTTACCTGCTGGAGAATGAACAGGAAGGCACGGTGGTCGTTTCTCAGGGTTATGCACAGCTCGCCCGCCAGCTCAACATCGGCCGCGCTTCGCTTTACCGGAGCCTCGACGTGCTGGAGAAACGGGGGATTATCCGCCGCGCTGAGAAGACGGTTGCGGTTCGCATCCCGGCAGCCCTGAAACATCCATTCTGACAAAAATAATTTCCAATTGCATAAGGAGGACCTGTCCTATGAAAAAACGATCCGTCATTTTGCTGGCGCTCGCATTGACCCTTTCCTTTGCCGCCTGCGGCCAGGGAAAAACCCCGTCTTCTTCCGTCATGCCTGAGAGTGCGCCCGCTTCCTCTGGAACAGCTGAGCCGGCTTCTGCCGAACCTGCCCTATCCGAAGCTCCCGCTCCGGCAGGACCCGTATTCACCATCCCCACCGACGATGTGGAGGTGCGCGTTGCGGCGCTCAAGGGCCCGACCGCGATCGGTATGGTCAAGCTGATGGAGGAAGCTGACGGCGAAGACCTTTCAAACTACAAATTCACGATGGCGGGCGCGCCGGATGAGATCGTCGGAAAAATCATCCAAGGAGAATTTGACATCGCTGCCGTGCCCACCAACCTTGCCGCCACCCTCTATAACAAGACGGAAGGCAAAGTGAAGCTCGCGGCGCTCAATACAATGGGAATCCTGTATGTTGTGGAAAACGGCGATACCATCCAGTCGATCGCCGACCTTGCCGGCAAGACGGTCTATTCGACCGGAAAAGGTTCCGTGCCGGAATTTGCGCTCAACTATATCCTTGCGCAGAACGATATCCTCGGGGAGGTAACCGTCGAATACAAGTCCGAGCACACCGAGCTTGCAAACCTGCTCGCGGCGGGCCAGGCGGATCTGGCGGTACTGCCGCAGCCGTTTGTCACCACCGTCACCATGCAGAATCCGGACATCCGCGTGGCGCTTGACCTGACTAAGGAATGGGATGCGGTTTCCGGCGGCGCGGGCGGCCTGACAATGGGCTGCATCGTCATCCAGCAGCAGTTCATCGAAGAACATCCCGAAGCGGTCAAGGCCTTTCTGGAAAACTACAGGGCCTCGGTCGAATTCGTGACCGACCCTGCCAATCTCGATGCGGCGGCCGAACTGGTTGTGGCGCGGGGCATCATCCCCAAAGCGCCGATCGCAAAAGCCGCAATCCCCGAATGCAGCATCGTATTCAAAACCGGTGAGGAGATGAAGACGATCGCCAGCGGATTCTATCAAGTGCTGTTCGACGCGGACCCCCAGTCAGTAGGAGGCAAGCTGCCGGATGAAAACCTCTACTTCCTCGGATAAACACCCGTTCCCGACAAGAATCATTGTGATCGTCCTCTGGCTGCTCCTGTGGCAGGCGGCTTATCTCGCTGTGGGGGAGGACCTTTTGCTGGCCTCTCCCGCAGCCACCCTTGTCCGGGTGGCCCAGCTCGCCGTGAGCGGCAGCTTTTGGGGAATCATCGTCCAAAGCCTCGGCAGGATCCTTACAGGATTCCTGTTGGGGCTCGTTTGCGGTACGGCGGTTGCTTTTGCCACCGCGCATTCCAGATGGGCCCACGCATTCGTTTCACTGCCGATGAATATCATCAAGGCAACGCCGGTCGCTTCCTTTGTGATCCTTGCGCTTGTGTGGATCAGCGGGAAAAACCTTTCGGTTTTTATCGCTTTCCTGATGGTGCTGCCGCTCGTGTGGTCAAATGTCCATCAGGGAATCAAAAGTACCGATCCGAAGCTTTTGGAAATGGCAAAGGTGTTCCGGTTGCCGCACGCCTCGGTTCTGCGTTCAATCACCGTGCCGGCAGCGCTTCCGTATTTTTTATCGGCCGCGCGGGTGGGACTTGGATTTTCGTGGAAAGCGGGCATCGCGGGCGAAGTCATTGCCATTCCCACGGCTGCGATCGGCACCCAGCTCTACAATGCAAAGGTCTACCTCGAAACGGTCGACCTGTTTGCCTGGACAGCGGTGATTATCCTGCTGTCGGTGCTGCTTGAACGGATGATGCTGGTGGGTTTTGACGCGCTGACCAAGCGCCTGAACCGTATGAAGCGGGAGGTGCGGGAATGAAGATCATATGCAGGGATGTTTCCTTTTCCTACGGTGAAAAGCAGATCCTGCGGGGCCTGAATTTTACGCTGCAGCCCGGCAGCCGAACCGCTCTGATGGGGCCGTCCGGCTGCGGAAAAACGACCTTGCTGCGCCTGCTTGCCGGGCTTGAACGCCCGGACACGGGAAGCATCGCAGGGCTTCCGCCGGAAGGGGTTGCGATGGTGTTTCAGGAAAACCGGCTGGTCGGACAGCTGACCCTTTTGGATAATCTTTCATTGGTAGCACCGCGCCGGCCGGCGCGGGAGCTGGAAACGCTGCTTTTGGAATTGGGGCTTGGGGAGGAAGCGGGGCGTTACCCAGCGGAACTTTCCGGCGGGATGAAGCGCCGCGCGGCGATCGCGCGGGCGGCGGCCTTTCAAAGCCCGCTGATGCTGCTTGACGAGCCGTTCACCGGACTTGATGAGCAAAACAGGGAGCGCGCCGCGCGGTTCCTTCTGCACCATGCGCGGGGCCGGGTCCTGTTTGCTGTGACCCACGATCCGGCCGAGGCGCGGCTTTTGGACGCCCAAATTTTGCAGATGCGGGACTTAGGGCGAAATGACGAAAAATAAGCCTGATTGCTTAGCAACTTATACAATAAATTTTGCTGAAAAGCGTTTTTGATTGGCCCGGATTTTTGTAGAAAAGGGAATAATATTGCAATATTTCAGAAAAAGTGTGAAAAGCGCATTGACGCACCGCGCAAATGTTGTTAGAATCATCACAATACAGAATCATGCAAATGCGATGAACAGGAATGGTTTCTGGAAGTTTCCGCCACAGAGAGCCGCCATCCGCTGAAAGGCGGCGTGAAAGCCCGGAGATTGATCCCCTGCGAGCAGTCAGCTGAACGGGAAACCCAGTAGGTGTGACCGGATTTCCACCGTTAACGGGAAACATATTCAACAACGAAACCGTGTTGCTTTGAGGTGGCCGCGCGGTCGGATTGTTCGATATGGCAGAGCGGCCGTGTACGTACGGCAACAAGAGTGGTAACGCGGGGCTTCGGCTTCGTCTCTTAAAAGTTTTAAGGGACGGGGCCTTTTTTGCGTTTCGGTTCTGTAACAGCAACTGTTTTACCGGCTGTAAAACAGAAGATTTGGAGGAAATCAAAATGAACGGCTTAACAATCATGGCAATCTCCCTGGTGGTGCTGGGCGGCGCGTATCTGGTCTATGGGCGCTACCTTGCAAAAACCTGGGGCGTAGACCCGAAAGCCAAGACCCCGGCCTATGAACTGGAGGACGGGGTGGACTATGTTCCCGCGGATGCCAATGTGGTCTTTGGACACCAGTTCGCTTCGATCGCGGGCGCGGGCCCGATCAACGGCCCGATCCAGGCGGCGATCTTCGGCTGGGTGCCGGTTCTGCTCTGGTGCCTGCTGGGCAGCGTCTTTTTTGGCGCGGTGCAGGACTTTTCCGCCATGTACGCCTCGGTGAAAAACAAAGGCCATTCGATCGGCATCATCATTGAAATGTATATCGGCAAGGTCGGCAAGAAGCTGTTCCTGCTTTTCTGCTGGCTCTTCTGCATCCTTGTGGTCGCCGCCTTCGCGGACATCGTCGCGGGCACCTTCAACGGTTTTGCCGCGGATGGCGCGATGATCGACGCGAACGGCTCGGTTGCAACCACCTCAATCCTCTTTATCGCTGCGGCGGTGGGGCTCGGGATGTTCCTCAAGTATTCAAAACAGAAAACCTGGATCAACACCACGGTGGCGCTTGTGCTGCTGGTTGCCTGCATTGCGCTGGGGCTTGCGTTCCCGATCCACCAGACCACTGGTTTCTGGCATATTTCGATCTTTATCTACATCTTTATCGCGTCGGTTGTTCCGGTCTGGGCGCTGCTGCAGCCGCGTGATTACCTCAACAGCTATCTGCTGGTCGCGATGATTGTCGCCGCGATTGTGGGTATCTTCGTCTATAACCCGTCGATCAACCTTTCCGCTTTCAACGGCTTCGTGGTAAAAGGTCAGTACCTGTTCCCGACCCTGTTCGTCACCATTGCCTGCGGCGCGATCTCCGGTTTCCATTCGCTCGTATCGTCGGGCACCGCATCCAAACAGATTAAAAATGAAAGGGATATGCTGCCGGTTTCATTCGGCGCCATGTTGCTCGAAGGCATGCTGGGCATCATCGCGCTGATCTGTGTGGCATTCCTTGCCTCCGGCGCAACCCTACCGGAAGGAACCCCGCCGCAGGTCTTTGCAAGCGCAATCGCAACCTTCCTCACCAAGCTGTCGATCCCTGAATCGGTTTCCACCACCCTGATTCTGCTGGCGGTTTCCGCGTTCGGGCTCACCTCGCTCGATTCGGTGGCGCGTATCGGCCGCCTCTCTTTCCAGGAATTTTTCGCCGATCCGGACGCTGATCCGGCGAACCTCAGCCCTGCGATGAAGCTCGCTTCGAATAAATATTTTGCCACAGTCATTACGCTGGTGCTCGCGTTCATCCTCGCAAAGATGGGCTATGCAAATATCTGGCCGCTGTTCGGCTCGGCCAACCAGCTGCTCGGCGCGCTCTCGCTGATCGCCTGTGCGGTTTTCCTCAAACACACCAACCGCAAAGGCTTCATGCTCTGGATCCCGATGGTCTGCATGCTGGCGGTCACCTTCACCGCGCTCACCATGAAGATTGTCCAGCTTGCCACCGGCCTTTCCGCCTCGGCCAATGCCTTTGGGGACGGCCTGCAGCTTGTCTTTGCAGTCCTTCTCTTCGCGCTTGGCGTTGTGGTCGCTTTCCAGGGTATTCGCAAGCTGACCGAAAAGACCGGCGCAAAAGCCGCTGCGTAATTGTAATGATTAAAAAGGCGCGCACCGCTACACGGTGCGCGCCTTTTCGCGTTTGGGTCAGATGGCCGGGGAGAGGGAAACCGCCAACAGCCGGCCGAGGAACACGCCGAACACGCAGGAAAGGACGCTTAGGACGGCATAAAGGCTCCCAAGCACGGCCTGTCCGCCTTCGAGCAGGGTCAGGGTTTCCAGCGAGAAGGTGGAAAAGGTGGTAAAGCCGCCGCAGAATCCAGTTTTTAAAAACAGGACGAGTTCGCGCGGCAGCTGTGGGAACCGTTCGGATACACCAATGACCAACCCAATCGCAATAGCGCCGAGCAGGTTGGTGAGAAAGGTGGCCAGCGGGAAATCTCCCGACAGCGGCAACATGCCGAGCAGATAACGGAGGATCGCGCCGGCCGCGCCGCCGATCCCGATTAGCAGGCAGGTTTTCATTTTGGACACTCCTTTTGACAGCCGGTATGCTCAGGGACGGCCCATCTCCATACGGTCGGCCTCGGTGATCGGGCGCAGCACGCGGCAGGGAATGCCCACCGCGAGCACATCCGGCGGGATGTCCTTTGTGACCACGCTGCCGCTGCCAATGACCGCGTTATCCCCGATGGTTACCCCGGGATTGACAACCACGCCCGCGCCGAGCCAAACATTGTTGCCGATGGTGACCGGACGGCCGAATTCAAAACCGCTGTTGCGCTGTTCCGGGAGCAGCGGATGGGTCGCGGCGGCAATGACCACGTTTGGGCCAAACATCACATGGCTGCCAATTTGGATTTTCGCGCAGTCGAGCAGGGTGCAGTTGAAGTTTGCATAAAAACCGTCCCCCACCGCAATATTATAGCCGTAGTCACAATGAAACGGCGGTTCAAACCAGCAGTCATATCCCGCGTGGCCGAGCAGCTCCTCCAGAATTTTTGCATGCTCGTCCCAGGCGCCGGGCGGCAGAGCGTTGTAGCGCATGGTGAGGGAGCGGGCGCGCAGGCGGTCGGCGACGAGCTGTTCGTCCCCGGGATGATAGAACCCGCCGGACAGCATCCGTTCTTTTTCGTTCATGGAAGGCCTCCTTCCTTCCGGCGCGCCGGAAGGCTTAAATTGATATCATTATATCCAATTGGCGGCCGCACATCAAGCGAAACCAGCGGCGCAGGAAAAAAAGTCCACTGCCCGGTAAAGCCGGACAGTGGAGCGGAAATCATCTATTTTTCATTTTCAGGCTCTTTCTCCCAGCTGGCAAGCTCGACTGAATCGCCGCTCTCCTCTTCGAGCGCGTCGCTCATCAGCTTGATCATTTCCAGCGTGCTGCGAAAACGCCGGGTTTTTTTCTGGTCAGCCCATTGGATCGTTCCCTGCCAGGTGGCGTTCTGCCGGAACTGTACCTGGACGATAAAAGTGGCCTTTTGCCCTTTTTCAGTTTCAAAAATGCTGTCATCCATATAGCGTTGAACCTCCTTCGCTTTGGAACGTGCCGGCGGCGCGGTGTTTTCCTTCCGGAAAGAACGGTAGTCGAAATAAACCTGCGGAAAGGACAGGGCATCAAACAGCCGGTCCATCCGGGTCGCCATATCGATGACCCCATGGAACTCGATGGGATGCTCTGCGAACGGATTATAAAGGCGGCCGGCCATTTCTGCAACGAATGCCTGGTCAATGCAGACGAGCGTTCGGGTGACATTGCTGGGAAGCATTGTGGAACCACGAATCGGCAAGCAACAATCCCCCTTTATAATTTACTGTTTTTATTATTGCATGGAACGGTCATACGGCGGTCACAATTTCGAATCCAGACAAGATTTGATGTTGAGCAAATATGACCGCGTTTACAAAATGCGACAGAAACAGGAAAATCCAGCCAAAAACCGCCCGGCTGCGGTGAGCTTGCAGCCGGGCGGTGTCTGTTTTTCAGAGGATCGGGTCGAGGGGTTGTAAAGTAGTATGGAGCTTGACATCCTTCAGCTTGCATTCGGAACGGAACTTTTTACAGATCCGGCTGATAACCATCTCGCCATTTTCATAGGTAAACGTAGGCAGCATGAGGACATATTGCGTCGAAGAAAAGCGGGAAATCACGTCGCCGCGGCGCAGGCTGGTACGCAGCGTTTCGAGCAGCTGGTCCATGATCCTGCTGAGCGTCTGCGGATCGGGAACCTCATCTTTCGAGTTGGTCACAGTGATGAGCCCGATAAAGACCGACTGGCCGGTGCGGGTGGCGGTGCGCGCTTCGAGCCGGTACATGTTTTTAAAGACCTCGTAGTCGCAGTAGAACGCGCCCTTGACGGCATTGCGCTCACTCAGGTCCTCCTTGATGATGCCCAGGTCGGTTTCGACATTGTTGACCGATTTGACAATCTCGCGGTAGAGGTTGCGCATGGCGTCGGAGGGCCTGACGCCGAGCTCCCGGTAGAACAGATCGGTCACATAGTTATAATGGGCGAGCGCCTCGCTCTGCTTATTCTGCTTGACCAGCGCGTGGATCAGGTGTTTATGCGCGCCTTCCTCAAATGGATCGATCACAATGGCCTGTTCGCAGATAATCCGGATGTCGTCGAACTTTTCCTGTTTGATGAGCAGCCTGATCGCCTCATAGACACATTTGAAATAGATCGACCGGTAATAGCCGGTGAGGGGGACAACCCACTCCTCGTAATTCGACCCGGGCAGGAAATCACCTTTGTAGAGATCGAGCGCCTTGCGGTACTGCTCGATCCTGAATTCGCTCGGCTGCTCCACATCCGAAGCGATCCGGAAGGTCTTTTCAAATTCTTCAATATCCACCACACAGGGAAGCTGGTTGTTCCAGCGGTAGGAACCGCGATGAAAAATGATAATCTCTTTGGCAAAAGGGATTTCGTGGTTGGTGAAGAGGTTGCGAATCCGGTAGATCAGGTTTTTGAGTGCATTGGCGGGATTTTCGCTGCCGTCATTCGGCCAGAGCGCTTCAATCAGCTCGTCCTGTGAAACCGTCTTGTTGCGGAATGCAATCAGATATTCCAGAAGGTTCCAGAGCTGGTGGGTTCGGTTGAGGGTGTCGCTGAGGACCTTATCCTGCACGGTTAGCTTAAATCCACCGAGCATGCTGATGTAAATGGTATTGTCCTGCGGCGGTTGAACAGACTGATCCATGACCGAATTCCTCCAAAAATAAAGCATTATGAATAAATAGTCGGATTCTCTCAAGCTAAGTTTATCATATTTTGGGTAAAAGTAAAGTTCTTTTTAGACGGAATTTGTGACCGCTTATTCAGATCAGAAAATCTTTTCGGCCGAATATGAGGATAAAATAGGCTTTGCTTTTTCTGTCAAAATGTATATAATAAAAACATCTAACGATATCCTGCGGGAGGTCTATAATGGAAGAAAATCCGAATCCCGTGAACCGGGAACAGAACGATACGTCCCCACAGTCAAAAAATCAGCTCCAAACACCCGCGCCGAAAAAGCCCAATGGGCGCAGAAACCGCCTGCTGCCTGCTTTGCTTGCGGTAATTGGTGCGGCGCTGTTGGGATATTGCGCATGGACGTTCCTCTTTGCCGGGCAGGGGGCCTCCGCGCCCGCGCCCTCCTCGGAAGCGCCGTCTGTTTCTGCCTCCGAACCGGAGCCGGAACCCGGCTCCTCCGAATCTGAACCGGCCGATCCGCTCGCACCGTACCGGGAACAGGTCTATCCGGTCGGCAAGCTGGTCGGCACGCACGGACGTTCCGCCTATGTGGATAAATCGATGGTTTTGCGTGTCCCGCGCCTGAACCTTGTCTCCGAGGTGCGGGGCGGCTCGGATGACGAGACGCTCAAGGGCGGCGTTGGGCTTTACGAATATGGACAGGTTCCGGGCGAAGGGAACCCGAATGTCAGTATCGCCGGCCACCGGGATATCTATGGCTGCGAATTCCTCGATATTCAGACGGTCACCGACGGCGATCTGATGTACCTCGATTATGAAGGCAAGGAATATGTCTATGAATACGAGGGCACTGAGATTATCCAGGCCGATGACTGGGACCCGATCCGCATCAAGGATTATAACCGTCTGACCCTCACCTCCTGCGACCCGATCGGGACACACCTCAACCGGATCGTCGTTACCGGCCGTCTCATCGCGGTGAACGACCTGCCGGAGGAATCCGCGCCTAGCGCGTCCGGGGAAAGCGAGACGCTGGAAACGTCCGGTGCGCCTGCCGAACTTTCGGCACCGGAAACCATGACAGAAGGTCAAACCTGACATTTTGAGCAACACAGCAAAGGGGTTGCTGTATGAATATGTTTCGTTCCAAACAAATGATATTGGCTTTGCTTGCGCTGATGCTTGCCGTTTTGACGGCGGGCTGTTCTTCTGTGTCCCAAAACAACCTCTCCAGCCAGCCGCAGGTTCCGCAGGCCTCCCGGCCGGTGCAGGACGGGCTGAACCCGTCCGAACAGGAGAACCAGCTGCTGCCGCAGGGCGGAGGGCTTACCGAAATCCTGGATGGGGAGGTCCCGATAGCGGCGCGTCCGGTGCAGACCACCATCCGCGTGCCGGATGCGTCCGGCGTGACGACCTATTCGGGCGGTGGGGTGACCATCGACGCTTCGAATACTTCCGAAGGGTATGTGATGGTCAAGTGTTCGGCTGGCGGAAAGATCAAATTGCAGATTACCGGCAGCAACAAGACCACCTACACCTATGACCTTGGAAAAGGCGGCTATGAGGTATTTCCGCTGACCTCCGGAAGCGGAAGCTATTCGATCAAGGTCTTTAAAAATGTTTCCGGCAATCAGTACGCGCAGCTCTATTCAAAATCGATCAAGGTCGAGCTTTCGAGTTCGCTGCTGCCATATCTCTATCCGAACCAGTATGTGAATTTTTCCGCCGATTCCACCACCGTCCAAAAAGGAGCGGAGCTCGCCGCGGGAGCGGCGGACGACCTGGGCGTGGTGCAGGCAGTCTATAATTATGTGATCAGCAGCATTACATACGATTACAACAAGGCTTCGTCGGTCAAGTCGGGCTATCTGCCGAAGGTGGACAGCATCCTCGCTTCCGGTAAGGGGATTTGCTTCGATTACGCCGCGGTGATGGCGACCATGCTGCGCACCCAGAATATCCCCACGCGCCTGGAAGTCGGTTACGTATCGGGCGGCACCTATCATGCGTGGGTGAGCGTTTACCTCAAGGAGATCGGCTGGGTCAACGGGATCATCTATTTTGACGGCACCAGCTGGAAGCTGATGGACCCGACCTTTGCATCGAACGGCAACAGCAGTGACAGCATCATGCAGTTTATCGGCAATGGAAGCAACTACAGTACCAAGTATGTCTATTAGAATCTGCCTTACATAGAGGAAGGAGACCGGACCATGGCAAACAGGACGGGCGGGATGCTCTCCCCCAATGAAATCTCCACATTCTGCACCCAGATCGCAATGATCCTCAAATCGGGGATTCCGGTGAGCGAAGGCGTTGCAATTATGCGGGAGGATATGAAAAATTCCGATGGACAGCGGATCATCGGGGTGATCCAGGACCATGTGGAGGCGGGCGAACCGCTGCATATGGCGCTTGCCGCAACCGGCGTTTTTCCAAAATATGTGATCGATATGACCGAGATCGGCCAGCAGTCCGGCCGGCTTGATGAAGTCATGGATTCCCTCTGCGACTATTATGAGCGGGAGGAGAGTATCGCGCAGAGCGTCAAAAGCGCAATTACCTATCCGCTCATCATGATTGCGATGATGGTAATTGTCATCGGTGTGCTGATTGTAAAGGTTCTGCCGATTTTCGCGCAGGTGTTTGCACAGCTCGGCGCTGAGATGTCCGATTTTTCGGTGGGCATCATGAACTTTGGCAGCGCCGTCGGCCGGTATTCCGCGGTGATTGTGGGCGTGATCGCCGTGTTGGCGGCCGCCTATTTCGTGATGCGTGCGACCAAGGGGGGCCGCGACATGCTCAGTCGTTTCCGCGCGACCTTCTTCCTCACCCGCAAGCTGTCCGCCAAGATTGCTTCGGGACGGTTCGCTTCGGCCATGTCGCTGATGCTCTCGAGCGGGCTCGACACCGACCAGTCGCTCGAGATGGTCGGGCATCTGGTGGACAATGTGACCATCAGCGAAAAAATCGCCGCCTGCAAACAGTATATTGCCCAGGGCGTTTCCTTTTCGGACGCGCTGGCGAAAACAGAAATCTTTACCGGCGTCTATGCCCGGATGATTTCGGTTGGATTTAAAACCGGTTCTGTCGATACGGTCATGAAAAAGCTGGCCGACCGTTATGAAGATGAGATCGACGCGCAAATCGGCAGCACCATTTCGATTTTGGAGCCGACCCTGGTGGCGGTGCTTTCCATTATAGTCGGCATGATCCTTTTGTCGGTGATGCTGCCGCTCATGGGCATCATGTCATCGATCGGCTAAAGGGCCGGTTTTCCCTTGCGGGCAAAGCCCGCAGGCCCGCCGCCTCTGGCGGCGGTGCGGCGAAGCCGGTGAAAACCGGCTGTGCGTGCCGCCTTTGCGGCGTGAAAACTTGAAAGGGAGGACGGTGGATGAAAAACCGCTTTGCGAAATCCAGACGCAGCCATATGCTGCTGCGCGGCCTGGTGCTGCCGGCCGTTTTATTCGCTGTGATCTCGGTTCTATTCGTGCAGGGCATCCAATCCGTTTCGGCCGCAGCCAGCGCCGAGCAGCTCAAATCCACCCGGCAGGCGATCACCCGTGCGGCGGTGCACTGCTATGCGGTGGAGGGCGCCTATCCACCAAGTCTGGAGTACCTGGAAGAGAAGTACGGCCTGCGCATCGACCGGGAAAAGTATCTGGTGGATTACCAGTGTTTTGCTTCAAATATCATGCCGGACATCACGGTGCTCGGTTTGGAGCCTGCAAAAGATCCCAAATAATCCTGGAAAGGAGGCGGCGCGATGAGAACGCCCAGAAAAACCCACGCCCATATGGTGGACCTGCTTTTTACGCTGGCGCTGTTCTGCGTCTTCGCGGCCTCGTCGCTGATGGTGGTGATCATCGGCGCGAACGTTTATAAAGGTACCGTTTCCAGTATGAACGGAAACTTTAACCTGAGGACCTCCCTTTCGTATGTTGCGCAGAAAGTCCGGCAGAACGATCTTATGGGCGGCGTGCGGCTCGAACAATTTGGGGAAGGCAATGCCCTGGTGCTTGAACAGGAGCTTGAAGGAGAAACTTACCAGACCTGGATTTATTATGACAGCGGCGCGATCAGGGAACTTTTTGTCGCGGAGGGGGCGGATATGAGCCCTGCGGACGGCGAAGAGATCATGCGGGCCGGCGGTTTTACGGCTGAACAGGCAGGAGAAAGCCTTTACCGCTTCACGGTGACCGATGAAAGCGGCAAAAGCGCGCAGATTGCGGTGAGCCCGCGGTGCGGCTGATACGGGGACCATGGAAAGGCAGGTGACGCCCTGTGAAAATTGAATTGAAGCGGCGTTCTTCCAAGTCGGGGTTATTCCTGATGGAGCTGATGATCGCGATCCTGTTTTTTTCGCTTGCAAGCGCAATCTGCATCCGGCTGTTTGCTTGGGCGCATCTGACGAGCGTGTCGAGCAGCGAACTCAGCATGGCGACCGTTACAGCACAGACTGCGGCCGAATGCTTCAAAAGCGCGGACGGTTCGGCGGAAAAACTCACCCAGCTTCTGGACGGCGCACAGCCTGCGGGGAACGGCGTGGCGGTTTACTACGATCGGGACTGGGCTCCGGCAAGTGAATCCCTGGCCGCTTACCGGTTAAATGTGGTGCTTATCGAAGGAAACCCCGTAATTGCGCGGATCGATGTGGAAAAGATGGGCGGGGAGACAGTCTTTTCACTTGAAGTGGGCGAATATCTGGAAAATGAAGAATACTATCCGCTGGGCGCGTAAGCCCGCCGGAATACGATACGAAAGAGGAGGGATGCAGGATGAAGCGGAGCGCTGAAACCGGCGTGAATGTCGGCGGCGCATCGATCCTGGTGATCTTTGTGCTTTTGTGCCTGACAACCTTTGCAACCCTTTCGCTGGTGAGCGCGAACGCGGATCAGAAGCTTTCCCGGAAAACCGCTGAAGCGACGGCGGCATACTATCAGGCGGATGCTTCGGCACAGACGCTGCTTGCAGAGATTGACTACCAGTTGAAACAGATCCCACTGGACAGCCCGGAAAGTTATTTTTCAGCCGCGGAAACCCGAATGCCCGGCGGTGTAACGCTCGAACAGGACGCGGGATCGTTTTTTGCATCTTACGAGGTGCCGATTGACGAGAGCCACACACTGAAGGTGCGGCTGCTGCTCATTTATCCCGGCGGCGCCGGCCAGCCGCGTTACGAATTGGCCGCCTGGCAGTCCGTGTACACCGGAGAATGGGAAGCGGACGATACCCTCAATCTTTGGGATGGCGGGGAAGAAATGAACCTGATGGGCTCCTGAGCTTTTGGAAAGGGAATACGGATGGATATTGCTGCAATTTTAACCGAAGCGGTCCGGCAGAAAGCGTCGGACATCTATGTGGTGGCCGGCCTGCCGGTCTGTTACAAGGTGAACGGCCACATCGTGCGCACAAATGAGGAGAGCCTCATGCCCGCGCAGACGGAGGAATTTGTCCGAGGGGTCTATCAGCTTGCCGGGGGACGGGACGTGAACGATGTGCTGCTCGGCGGAGACGACGACTTCTCCTTTGCAATCAAAGGGGTTTCACGCTTTCGCGCGAACACTTATAAACAGCGTGGTTCGCTCGCGTCGGTGATCCGGGTGGTCACTTTTGACTTGCCGGATCCGAAGGACTTGGGCATCCCGGAGGTCATTCTGGAGCTCGGCAGCCGTTCCAAAGGGCTGGTGCTTGTCACGGGGCCCGCGGGCAGCGGAAAAACGACCACGCTCGCGTGTGTTATCGACCGGATTAACCAGACCCGCAGTTCGCATGTGATCACACTGGAGGACCCGCTCGAGTATCTGCACCGGCATAAGAAGAGCATTGTGAGCCAGCGCGAGATTACCACCGATACCGACAGCTATGTGAAGGCTTTGCGTGCGTCGCTGCGGCAGTCGCCGGATGTGATCCTGCTTGGGGAGATGCGTGACTATGAGACGATCAACGTGGCCATGACGGCGGCGGAAACAGGGCATCTGATCATTTCAACGCTGCACACGATCGGCGTGGCGAATACCATCGACCGCATCATCGACGCATTTCCGCCGAATCAGCAGCATCAGATCCGCATCCAGCTTGCCATGGTGCTGCAGGCGGTGGTTTCCCAGCAGCTGATCCCTACGACCGACGGCAAGGTGGTGCCCGCGTTCGAGATCATGCTTGTCAACGGCGCGATCCGCAATATGATCCGCGAATCGAAGGTGCATCAGATCGACACGGTGATCTATTCGTCGGCGGGCGAGGGGATGGTCACGATGGATGCGAGCCTGTTGGCCCTGTATAAACAGGGAAAGATTTCCGAAACGGATGCAATTGCATATTCCACCAATCCGGATACGATGGCCAAAAAGTTGAAACTTTAAGAGAAATCCCTAAAGAGGAACTGAATTCCATTCGGCTCCTCTTTTTATTTGTAATAATGCACTAGAAAATTTCGATAAATTTACCACATAGTGACCAAATCACGAAAATGTAAAAAAGACTTGATCTCTCGGTAAAAAAGGTGCAATATGGTAACAGAATGAAGGAAGGACGGATTGGAATTTCATGTTTACGCGCAGAGATCTCTTTAATCTGATCGTGCCGCTGGTGATCGAACAGATCCTAAACGCGACCATCGGCATCGCGGATACCGTCATGGTGGCGCAGGTTGGGCAGGTTGCGGTATCCGGCGTTTCACTTGTGGATTCGATCAATCTGCTGCTCAACAGCATTTTTGCAGCCCTCGCAACTGGCGGCGCCATCGTGGCGGCGCAGTACCTCGGACGAGAGGATCGCGAAAATGCCAATATCGCCGCCAAACAGCTCTTGATGGTGACAACCGGGGCCGGGCTTCTGGTGGGGGCTGTCTGCCTGATTGGGAAGGCTCCGATCCTTTACGCGCTGTTCGGTTCGGCGGAGTCCGCCGTCATGCAGAATGCGCAGACCTATTTCTGGATCTCGGCGCTGACCTATCCGCTGATCGCGCTCTATAACGTGGGGGCGGCGCTGTTCCGCGTGCAGGGGAATTCCCGCGTTTCGATGCTGGCCGCGCTCATCATGAATATCATCAATATCTCACTGAACGCGCTGTTTATCTTTGGATTTCATATGGGCGTCGCGGGCGCGGCGCTCGGTTCCCTCGCGGCGCGTGCGTTTGCCGCGGTGTTCCTGATGTTTCTGCTGCATAAAGGCGAACACCGCATCCATTTGGAGTGGGAGCAGGGAATTCGGCTGGATGGGCGAATGGTGAAGAATATTCTTCGGCTCGGTATCCCAAACAGCCTCGAAAACAGCATGTTCCATATTGGCAAGATCCTCGTAGCGGGGCTCATCACCTCATTCGGGACGGTCGCGCTGGCTGCGAACGCCGTTTCCAACAGCATCCTTGCAATGGCGCAGATCCCGGGCGCGGCGGTCGGTCTGGCGATGATCACCGTTGTGGGGCAGTGTGTCGGCGCGCGGGATTTTTTGGCTGCGAAGAGCTACACTATCAAGCTTATGGGGGTATCCTATGGGCTGATGATCGGCTGCAACCTGTTGGTCTTTTTCTTATTAAACCCAATCATCGCCTGTTTTGCGCTTCCAGCGGAGACTGCTGAAATCGCCTGGGAAATCTCCGCGCTGGCCTGTGTCATGGACTGTATCGCGTGGCCGCTCTCATTCACGCTGCCGAATGGCCTGCGGGCCGCGAACGACGTCCGGTTTACCATGACCACTTCGATCTTGTCAATGTGGATCTTCCGGGTTGGATTCAGCTATTTTTTGGGGCAATACCTTGGCTGGGGCGTGTTTGGCGTTTGGGCCGCGATGTGCATCGATTGGATCTTCCGGTCGGCCGTATTCACAGTCCGATTTGTACGAGGCAGATGGATGAACAAAAACTTTATCTGAGATTGGATGGATCGGGTCAATGGTGAAGCATGGAATTTTATGGTTCGCAATTGGGGCTGTGACAGCATGTTTAGCCTGGACAGGGAAAATAGTTTAAGATGTGAGGCATCAGTAGTTGTTTGAAAGGGCTGAAAGACGCGGCAACACCCCCGGATGCGGTTTGATTTTCGCATCTGGGGGTGTTGTAATGTGCCATGAAACTGCTTTTGCAAATATCGGGAAGATCTGTTTATCCGCGTCCCATCGGGCGGTTGGGATTTTGCGGATAGGACATATTGTTCTGCATGGTGCGGCTGGCCGGGTTTGGATTGCGCGGAGTGGGCCGGGAACCGTAGAAGGTCACAAATTTAAGCGAATAGAGGTCGCAGGTGATATAGCGGTCCTGTTCATCGTCATACAAGGTGACAAAATTGACGCCAGCGGCATAAAGAATGCCGGATTTGTCGACCAGACCACCCGTGCCGATGAGAAATTCACATGTGACATAGATCCCGATGTTGTCGGCCAGGACTTCACCGAAGGATTCCCGGTAAAATTCACTGGTGCTGTCCGGCTGGGTCACGGGATTCTGTGTCTGCTGCATATTGCTGGAGAGCTGTTCATTTGGCAAAACAAATCATTCCTTTCAGGTTTCAAAATAAGAGGAAGATGGATTATAAAAACAATGGTCACCGATGCGCGTCACCCAATAGCCGATTTTGCTGGGGAAATTCTGGCGGCAGTTCGGGGAGAATGGGTTATAAAACCACAGGGCCAGCTCCAGGTTGAGCAGCCGGTTGCCTGCGATCGCCCAGTCCGCAATCTCAAAATGGATCGGTTCCGGGCTCATGTTGTAAATATTCTGGGGATTGTATTTGCCGCGTTCGGTTTCGGACATGCAGACGAATTGGCCGGTCATATAGAGGATTTTCCGGATGCTGCCCTGTCCGACGCGCTTATATTCACCGCCGGTGGCGTTCACACGGTTCATGACGACGCTGGCAACCGCCTTCATGCCGTTGTCACCTTCCCCTCCAGCTTCGCATTGGATCAGCCGCGCAAACAATTCCCTGTCGGTCATGCACACACCACTCCTTTTTCTTGTTAATGAATATGTATGGCTCCCAAGTTTTATGATCCCGGAAAGAGGTGGTTAAAAATAGAACTTGAATTTTGTGAAATTTGAATTAGAAATCAGCAACAATGATAAAAATGAGTTGAAAAAATTGGAATAAATGATAGGGAGTTTTTGTTGACAAGCAGATACAATATGTTACAATAAAATCATAAACACGTGTTCATGAGGTAGGCGCAATGAAATCGACAGAAATTGCAAAACTCGCAGGCGTTTCCAGGAGCACCGTGTCGCGGGTCATCAACGGATACAGCAATGTGCCGCCCGAAACCCGCAGACGGGTGATGGACGTTGTTGAAAAATATGGATATTCCCCCAACAATGCGGCTCGCAACCTTGCGGGGAAGCCGAGCCGGATCGTCGGCTTGTTCATTGTCGACTTGGACGAAACGAGCGAGAATATCATCCACGCCTCCCCGTTCTATTCGGCTTTTCTGACCTATGCGGCCGACCGCCTTCAGCAAAAAGGTTACCAGTTGCTGGTTTCGGTGATCAAAAACCGGATGCAGATGAAAAACATCCTGAATATGTTCCAGGAGAATATGGTCTCTGGCGGTATTTTCATGGGCGACCTGGTGCCTTCTTCGATTTTGAAGGCTCTGTCCGACGCGCATTGTACATCGATTTTAATCAACCAACGTGAATCGGTCAATTATCCCGGGATACTGACAGCGAATACGGAGAACTATTGGGGCGCCTACGAGGCGGTCAATACCCTGATCGAAAACGGGCACAAACGGATTGCGCACATTGCGGGTTCGATCGATAAGAGCTCGACACGCGAACGGTTTGAAGGTTATCGGGACTGCCTGCTTAAAAACGGAATTCCGTTTGAAGAAAACCTGGTGGTTAAAATGAACATCCACCGGGAGGAAAACGGATACTGGGCTGCCAAGCAGATTTTTGCAAACAACCAGGGCCGGCTGCCCACCGCGATTTTTTCCAGTAATGACCTGCTTGCCTTGGGTGCGATGCGTGCTCTGGGCGATATGGGTTTCCGGATTCCCCAGGACGTATCCATCATCGGGTTTGACAATACCGAGATCAGCCGGTTCACAACTCCACCTCTTTCCACGGTGGCGGCCAGCGTGGAAAAGCTTTCCAACCTGGCGATTGACAATCTTGTTGCGCTGGTGGAGGGGAAGGAATGTCTCAGGCAAAATCTAAAGTTGGAAGAATTTGAAGTGATTGTGCGGGAAAGTATCCTGAACATCAATGCCCCGGAGACGCCGACCGATATATAGGCGGTCGTTCTCCGGTTGCTTTTGGAGATTCATAAACGCGCTTTCACAAAAATGAGGCTATAAACCGCTGTTCTTTAAAAATATAGTGCATTATTTATAATTATTTATAAACGCGCGTTCATAAAAATTGAGAGAGGAAGAGATTATGAAAAAAGCATTGGAAGGCATCACCATCCTTGATTTCAGCCAGTTTCTGGCCGGACCGTTTGCCACGATGATGCTCGCGGATATGGGCGCTTCAGTCATCAAGGTGGAACGCCTGGACGTCGGAGACAACTTTCGGACCCACACCTTCTGCAATGAGTTCCTGAAAGGCCACAGCTCCCCAAATTACATGGCGTGGAACCGCAACAAGCGTTCAATCGCCATAGATTTGAAAAATCCAAAGGCAAAGGAGATCCTTTATAAACTGGTTGAAAAGACCGACGTTGTTGTCGAAAACTTTCGTCCCGGCGTCATGGATAAGCTTGGCTTCGGCTACGAGGATCTCAAAAAGATCAATCCCCGCCTGATTTACGCCAGCAATTCCGGGTTTGGCTCTTCCGGCCCGTATGTGAAACGGCCTGGACAGGACCTGCTGCTGCAAAGTTTTGTGGGCCTCGCCGGCCTGACCGGCCGTAAAAACGACCCGCCCACGCCGCTTGGGACCGGTCTGCCGGATCAGCTTTCCTCCTTCCATCTGGTCTATGGGATCCTTTCCGCGCTGATCTACTGCCAGCGCACCGGTGAGGGACAGCGTATCGAGGTCGATCTGATGCGTTCGTCGATGGCGCTGGAAAGCCAGGAATTTATGATGCTTCTCAATTCTGATGTGAAATATGAGCGTCCGGATTCCGGTATCGCACATCCGTTCCAGATGGCCCCCTTTGGAATTTACCGCTGTTCGGACGGGTATCTTGCCATTGCGATGGGACCGTTTGAGGTCCTGGTGGACGCATTGGGCGATCCGGATCTCCGTTGCTATGCCGATCCAACTGTACGCTATGAGCGGCGGGACGAAGTCTTTGCCGCGATCGAAGCAGTCACATCCACCAAGACGGTTGACCACTGGCTGGAAACGATGCTTTCACGCGATTTGTGGGTTGCCCCTGTCAAAGACATCACCGAAGTGGAATTCGATCCGCAGGTGCAGCATATGCACGCAATCGGCAGTTTTGAACATAGAAAAGCCGGGACCTTCCGGTGTGTCGCCCCGGCCATCACGATGAGTGAAACACAGCCCACCATCGATCTGGCGCCGCCGATGGTAGGTGAACACAGCCGTGAAATCCTGCGCGAGCTTTCCATGAGCGAGGCGCAGATCGAAGAACTTCTGAACGAGCATATCATCAGCGAGGAAATTTGAACCTGAGGAGTAACGAGTTTGATAGAGTTAAATGGGATCACCTGGGATCATAAACGCGGTTTCGATCCGCTGATTCATGTTACAAAGGAGTTTGAAAGCCTTCATCCCGATATAAAAATCACCTGGAAGAAACGTTCCCTGCGTGATTTTGGAGATTATCCGGTGGAAAAGCTTGCGGCGGATTACGATCTGCTGCTGATCGATCATCCCTTCACCGGGGAAGCCTGCCGCAAGCAGCTTTATGTGGATCTGGAAACCTGCATATCCCCGGAACATTTCGAACTGGTGCGAAAGCAGGAGATTGGCAGGTCGTTTTCCAGCTATTGCTACGATGGAAAACAGCTGGCCTTTCCGGTGGACGTTGCGGCGCTGGTCAGCGCCTCCCGGGACGATCTGTTAGAAAAGCTGGGGATCGAGCGTCCCCAAAATCTTTCGGAGGTTTTCCGTCTGCGAGAACGCCTTCCGTCTGGAATGGAAATCCTGGCGCCGCTTTGCCCCACCGATATCTGGTGCCTTTTCCTGAGCCTGTGCGCGGCGGACGCGGGGGACGCGTTTCTGCGGGAACAGGATGGGATTGACCCTGCTGTCGGTGGGCGGCAGATTGAGAATATCCGGGCACTTGCAAAAATATGCGGCGGAAACCCCTTCGCAATGAACCCGGTGCATGTACTCGATGAGATGTCCTGCCGGGAGGATGCGGTCTACTGCCCGTTCCTGTTTGGGTATGTCAACTATTCCATCCCGGGGAATTATCCGAATATCGTACGTTTTTACAATTCCCCGCTCTGGGAATCTGCACGGTATGCGCCGATTCTGGGCGGCGTGGGTATTGCGATCTCTAGCCAGTGCGCGCATACCGGCAGCGCCGCGCGGTTTGTGGAATATGTCACGCTGCCCGAGGTGCAAAAGGGAATTTATTTTTCCGGCGGCGGTCAGCCCGGACAGCGGGACGCATGGCTTTCCAGTGAAATCAACCAGGCAAGCAACGGCTTTTTCCAAAATACCATCGAAACGATCGAACACGCCTATCTGCGCCCGCGTGTACCCAATTGGAACAGGTTCCAGGAAACCGGATCGGTGGCGCTGTGTGACGGGATTTCCAAGAATATGAAAACCGATACAATTTTGCAGAAACTCAATGAGCTGTATCATGAATATCTGAAAACCGGGGAGGGATTGTTATCTGCCAGTATCTGATTAAGGAAAAACAGGGCCCGGTTGGGTTTGTACGGTTCAACCGGCCGGACCAGCTCAATGCTATGAACCGTGCGTTCATGGATGAGATCGTGGAGGCATTCACCGAGATGAACGCGGACGACGAGGTGCGCGCTGTAATCGTAACCGGGAACGGCCGGGCTTTTATGGCGGGCGCCGACATCAAGGAATACGCTGTGCAGACCGATGCGCAGTTCCTCGCGTTCCAGGAACGCGGGACCGCGCTTTACCGCCAGGCGGAACGCGGCAAAAAGCCGTTTATCGCAATGGTGAACGGCTTCGCGCTGGGGGGCGGGTTTGAAATCGCCTGCGCCTGCGATCTGATTATCGCGTCCAAGGAGGCGAAGTTCGGCCTGCCGGAGGTACATCTCGGGCTGGTTCCGGGCGGCGGCGGAACCCAGCGCCTGATCCAGAAGCTCAGCATCAACCGCATCAAGCAGATGCTTTTCCTGGGAGACCAATACACTGCCGAACAGATGCGGGAATGGGGTGTGGTCAACTATGTGACCGAACCGGAGGAGCTGGAAGCGTTCACTGTTTCAATCGCGCAGAAGCTTGCCCGGCGCAGTCCGGCCGCGCTTGCGGAACTCAAGCGGCTGGTTTACCTGAGCACCTGCCCCAAGGACCTCGACGAGCGGATGACCGAAGAAGGCAATACGGTCCTGCGGCTGTTTAAAACGCCGGAGGCCAGGCAGAAGATAGAAGACTTTATGAACAAAAACAGATGAGGAGAATGAAAATGAAAAAGATTGCTTTGCTACTCGCCCTTATGATGATGTTCTCGGCCTGCGGGTCGAAGGCTCCGGCAGCTTCGTCCGGCGCGGGCGCTTCTCAGCCGGCCGCGTCCGCATCCCAGCCGGCGCAATCCGAACAGGAACACGTGCTCCTGAAGCTCAATCACGTCCAGAGCAACACCGACCCCGCGCACGCGGCGTTTGAAGAACTGGCGAAGAATGTGATGGAGCGCTCGAACGGCACGCTGGAAATCCAGGTCTATGCGAATTCTGAGCTGGGCAGCAACAAGGACAACCTTGAGCAGATCAAAAATGGCGCGAATATCATTGCCAATGCCGACCCGGCGCTGATGGCTGACTATGTTCCCGACTACAGTGTCATGAACGGACCGTTCCTCTTCAAATCGAACGACGACCTGCAGAAGCTCTATAATTCCGCGTGGCATGACGGCATCGAGGAGAAATGCAGCGAACAGGGAATCAAAGTGCTGGCGATGAACTGGTATTTCGGCGAGCGGCATATCATCTCGAAAAAGCCGGTCCAGACGCCCGCCGACCTCAAAGGCATGAAAGTGCGCGTCCCGTCTGCAACCATGTGGGCTGAAACGATGAAAGCCATGGGCGCTGTTCCGACCACTCTGCAGTGGAGCGAAGTTTACAGCGGCCTGGAACAGGGCGTTGTGGAAGCCGCGGAAGCGCCGCTCTCAACCATCTACACTTCGAAACTGCAGGAAGCGGCCAAAAACGTTTCGCTGACCGGTCACTTCACCGGCATCATCGGCCTGGAGATGTCCCAGCAGATTTGGGATTCGCTGTCCGACGAGCATAAAACCATCCTCACTGAAGAGGTAGCCAAGCAGGGGGAAAAATACAGCGCGGGAGTTATCGCGGATGAGGAATCCTGGAAACAGAAATTGATCGACGAAGGCGTGACCGTCCACGAGGTCGACCGCGCGCCGTTTGCCGAGGCTGCGAAGGCTGCGTACGACAAATTCCCCGAGTGGACCCCTGGACTTTATGAAACCGTTCAGGAAGCGCTGAAATAAGTCGGTAAGGATACCGGCTTTCTGAAAGGAAGATGTGAAGATGAAAAAAGGCGCCAAGCCGCCTGTGCAGGAACTCGGCCTGTATGCTGCGGGAGCTGCGATCTCGATCATGACGCTGATCGTTGCGGTAAACGCTATTTCGCGTTATTTTTTCAATTCCCCGCTGATGCAGGCGGAGGAGATCGCAACCTCCATGTTTGTATGGCTTATCTTCGTGGGGGCAAGCGTCTGCTACAAGGAAAGGAGCCACATTGGGATTGACTGCTTTGTCAATTTTCTGCCGCTGAAAGCGCGCCGGGCAGTTGAAATTGCGGTGGATGTCCTGCTGCTGGCGGTCAATTTCTACATGACCTATCTGAGCTGGAAGCTCACATTGTCGGCTGGCAGCAAGCTGACTCCGTCGCTGCGCATGCCCTACAGCGTCATTGACGCTGCGGCTCTGGTCGGGTTCGGCTTGATGTCGATCTATTCCGTTAAGTTTCTCATCGGTGATATCCGAAATTTCAACGCGCCGGAAAAAATCGAAGGACAGGAGGAGCCGATATGAATATGGGAATGCTGCCGCTGCTCCTTTTGTTCCTGCTCTTTTTGATCAAGGTTCCGGTGGCCTACTGCCTGATCGCTTCGACCCTTTCGTATTTCCTGTTTTTTGATACAGGCATGCCGATCGAAATGGTGGTGCAGCGGATGGTCTCCGGAGCGGAGTCCTTTCCGCTGATGGCGGTTCCGTTTTTCATTCTGGCCGGTACGATCATGACCTATTCGGGCATCTCGGCGCACCTGCTCAATTTTGCGGATGTGCTCACCGGGCACATGCGAGGCGGGCTCGGTCAGGTCAATGTTCTCCTGAGCGCCCTGATGGGCGGCGTGTCCGGATCGGGCAATGCCGACGCCGCGATGCAGAGCAAGATGCTCGTCCCGGAAATGGTCCGCCGCGGCTATGACATGGGCTTTTCCGCCGCGATCACCGCAACCTCGGCAGTCATCACGCCGATCATCCCACCGGGCATCAGCCTGATTCTGTTTGCTTTCATGGCGGACGTGTCGGTGGGCAAGATGTTCCTAGCGGGCTATGTGCCGGGTATCCTGATCACCATTGCCCTGATGATTGTGGTATCGATTATCTCTAAAAAGCGCGGCTATAAACCCTCTCGTGAGAAACGCGCGACCGGACGGGAGATCTGGGAAGAATTTAAAAAATCCATCTGGGCGCTGTTTTTGCCGTTCGGGCTCATCATGGGAATGCGGCTGGGAATGTTCACCGCGAGCGAGGCGGGCGCAATGACGGTGGTCTACACCGTCCTGGTCGGGCTTTTCATCTACAAAGAGCTCCGGTTTGAGCATATTCCCGCCATTATCAAGGAATCGGTTCTCTCGACTTGTACAGTTATGCTGATCATCGTGGCGGCGTCGGCTTTCGGCTATTATATGAGCTGGGAACGGATCCCGCAGATGATTTCCGAGATGCTTGTCGGCCTCACGGACAACAAATACCTGATGCTGATGATTATCAACGTGTTCCTGCTCTTCCTGGGGATGTTCCTGGAAGGTACGCCTACGCTGATCATCCTGACGCCGCTTTTGGTTCCAGTGATCACCGCGCTGGGGATCGATCCGATTCATTTTGGAATCGTCATGGTGGTCAACATCACCATCGGGGGCGTGACGCCGCCGTTTGGAACCATTATGTTCACCGTCTGTTCGGTGCTGAAACTGCGGATTGCCGATTTTATCAAGGATGTTTGGCCGTTTTTGGCGGCACTGCTGGTGGTGTTGGTGATGATCACCTTCATCCCGCCGCTTGCGACTTTCCTGCCGAATCTTTTGATGTGATCTGACGGAGGGGTGGAATGGATTACCGCAATTTAGGCGCGGCCGCGTTTTATGACGCGGATGGGATTGCCGCGCAGATTCACGACGGAGATACGGTGGCGCTTGGGGGGCTGTGGTTCATCCGCCTTCCTCTGGCGCTCATCGGGGCGCTGGTCAGAAGGGGTGTAAAAGACCTTACCATCATAACGCAGGCGAGCGGTTACGCGCTGGAACAGCTGATCTGTGCGGGGCTTGTGAAAAAGGTGATCTACAGTTTTATCAGCCTTGATCTGCTCGGGCTTGCGCCGGCTTTTCGGTCGGCCTGCCAGAACGGGGAGATCGAATACGAGGAGTGGACCGCCTTACAGATGAACACCGCGCTGGAGGCCGCGCGGCTGGGACTTCCCTATGGGGTGCTCCAGCCGCCGGAAGGTTCCTCGTTCGACCGGGAAACCGGTTCCTACCGGCATGCGGATTGTCCGTTTACTGGCAGGAAAATAGGGCTTGTACGGGCACTTTGCCCGGATGTTGCGCTCATCCACGCGCAGCAGGCCGACCGGGAAGGAAATGTGGCGGTATTCGGGACGATGGGGCTGGACAAACTCTATATCGGAGCGTCCAAAAAAGCCTTTGTCAGCGTGGAGGAATTGGTGGAGCCGCATAATTTTTTACAGGACAGCCGTGCGCATATCTTTCCGCATTTTTTGATCAGCGGCTTATGCGTGCACAGCGGCGGGGCTTATCCAGCCTCCTGTCTGCCGTATTATGCCACCGATTATGAACGGCTGCTCGAAGCGCTGCCCGGGGAGCCTTTCCAGAACCCTTCAAAAGCGCGCCTTGCGAGGCTCCGCGAATATGCGGGGATGACCAATAACCGGCTGAGAAAGGCGATTGCGCCGTGCGCGCGGACCCCGGATCCGGAGGGTTATACGCCGGATGAACTGATGGCCTGCCTGATGTCCCGGCAGATCCAGGATCACATGGTGACGACGGTAGGTTCGAACACCCCGCTTGCGATGGTCGCCTATCTGCTGGCCAAGGGGACCCGCGCGCCGCACTGTACGCTGATCCCGTTCTGTGGGCTGGTCGATCTGCCGTATGGCCCGGCGTCCCTTTCCTTTGCGGAACCGGTGGCCTATCATGCGGCTGCTGCGCACTGGGCGATTGAAGATTTATGGCAATGGATTTACCAGAAGAGTCTCACCGCGGTGGAATTTGGCGGATGCGCCCAACTGGATGCAAACGGGAATATCAACAATTCCCAGATCCGCGGCGCGCAGGGAGAACTCAAGGTGCTGCTGCCGGGACAGGCTGGACTGGCAGATATCCTGAACCTGCATCACAATGCCTATTACTACATTACAAAGCATGAGCCGCGCCGGATTGGTGAAGCGGTCTCCTATCCCGGAGGCAGGTTCTGTTATGTCACCGCCGAAGAACGGGAGAAGCAGGGGCTGCCGGATGGCTGCATGCGGGTTATTACCGATCTCTGCGTTCTGGAGCTAGAACAGCAAAACCGCAGGCTTTGGGTCACGCAGATTCATCCCGGCGCCACACGGGAGCAGATCCGGCGGAATACGGGGTTCGACGTGATGTTCAGCCCGGACGTACAGGAAACACAGCCGCCCACGGCAGACGAGCTTTACAAAATCCGCCATGAGATCGACCCGTTCGGTTATCGCCGATTGGAGTTCACGGGCGGGGAAGAACGGATGAACCTAATCCGCGAAATCTTAGAAAAGGAAGCGGAACTAATAGAGGTAAAGGACAAAGGTTGAATCAAAATATGTGGAATTCGGACAAAGAGCTATTTGAAATGATCAGGACGGAACTGTATACCCCTGTGGTGGGGGACATCCTGGATGGATTGGGTTATTATCGCCAGTTCCTGCCGGCGGGGCTGTCCCCAATCCGGGAGGAGGACAAGCTTGTAGGCCGTGCAATGCCGGTTTTGATGACCGACGTCTACGGCCCGCAGAAGAAACCGTTCGGCTATTTGACCGAGGCGCTCGACCAGCTGAGGGAAGGAGAGGTCTATCTTGCCAGCGGAGGAGAGATGCGCTGCGCCTATTGGGGAGAGCTGCTGACCGCTGCGGCGCGTGTGCGCGGCTGTGTGGGCGCTGTGATCAACGGTTACTACCGTGACAGCCCGCAGGTGAAAGCGCAGGGCTTTCCGGTTTTCAGCCGGGGAAGGTTTGCGCAGGACTCCTCCGTGCGCACGCAGGTCATCGATTATCGCTGCCGGATTGAAGTTGGAGCAGTCACGGTCAAACCTGGAGATTTGGTCTTTGGCGACGTGGACGGTGTGCTCATTATCCCGCGCGCGGTAGAACATGAGGTGATTGAACAGGCGCTTGAAAAAGCGCGCGGGGAAAAGGTGGTGCGCCAGGCAATTGAAGGCGGGATGACCGCTACGGCCGCATTTGCCAAATTTGGCATTCTTTGAGAAGGCCGCGCCAGCTCCTATCCTGAATAAAACGGGCTCCGGGCATCGGCCTGGAGCCCGTTTGCTGTAAAGAAGCTTGCGAAAACAGCGGACAGAGAAGGGTGCCGCGGAACTTTCTATTGACTTTGCCGGATGGTTTGGCTATGATTAAAACCGTATTTTTATCCGGTTTTGGGGCGGATGAGACGAAAGGAATGGTTTCATGCAGATCGATATGCAGATTTTAACCGCGCGCCTCTATGGATTTCTTATCCTGATCGCATTCGGCTTTTTTGCCAAGAAGTGCGGGCTGCTGACCGATGAACTGCACGACCGGCTCAATACCATTATTATGCGGCTCATTCTGCCGGCGCTGCTGATCGATACGATGACCAGAAGCGCCGGCCCGGAAAATATACGGCTGTTTCTCCCAATGACAGCCGGTGGATTCTGCACCTTTTTGCTGCTGCTGGGGGCTGGATGGATCAGTGCAGTTCTGATGCGCTTTAAAGGGGATCTGCGTAAGGCGCAGATGGCGCTTATGAGTTTCGGCAGCCTCGGATTCTTTGGAATCCCGCTGGTGAAGGCCGTTTGGGGGCCCGCGGGGGCGGCTGCTTTCGGGATCTATTCGATTGTCGACAATATCGCCTGCTGGACAATTGGACTGGCGCTTTCGCGCGGGCAGACGGATGACAACGGGCCGCTTACCATGCGGGACCGGTTGGGAAAAATCCTCCAGCCCGCGTCGGTGGGCGTATTTATCGGACTTTTATTTATGCTGCTGCGGGTTCCAACCGATAATTTGGTAATGGAGGCGCTGGGACAGATCGGAAGCTGTTCCTCGCCGCTGGCGATGATCTGCATCGGCGCGAGTATCGCCCGGATCGATCTGCGTAAGCTTTACCGGGGATGGCCGTCTGTTGCGGTTGTGGTGATCAAGATGATCCTGGCTCCGCTGTTGGTCCACCATGTGGCTGGCTGGTTGGGAATCTATGAACCGGCTCGGATTTTTCTGACGCTCATTACGGCGCTGCCCTCCAGCAGCATGTTTGCGCTGATGTGCCGGGATTACGGGAATACCCAGGTGGACTACGCTTCGCAGGCGGCGATCATCACGGTGTTTTGCAGCGCGTTCACCCTGCCGCTGGTGGCGGGGCTGCTGCAATAACTGTATACATTTTTCAGCAAAGAAGCCCATCTTCCCTCGTTTGGGGAAGATGGGCTTCTTTGTCTTACATTTCTGTAGATTTTTGCACGAATTCCGGAAGAAACGGATGTGTATACATTTATCAGATTCAAAATCAAATTGAAATAATGGATTATTGACAATAAAAGCATATATTATCCTAACAATATAAACAAATATGGTAAAATAAGCTTGACATTGGGATGTTACAGGGCTATTATGTATACATAATATTTCAAATATATTTTGAAATATGAGAAAAATATGTATACACTTTGGAGGTAATTTTACATGGAACACAAGGTAAATCATTTCAAAGATGCCGCCGCAGTCGTATTTGACGAGCCGAAACGCACTTCGTTTGTGCAGCTCTCAACTGCGGACGGTGTGCGGCTTGGCTGCGGCGGCTGCGAAGTCCCGCCGCACAGCAGCAATCAAAACCATGTGCATGATGCGGACGAGGTGATGCATGTGGTCGAAGGCGAGCTCGAGTTCGTTTTTGCAGACAGGACCGAAGTGCTTGGCCCGCGCGACGTGATTTATGTGCCGGCCGGCGAGTGGCATCAGATCTTCAACCGTACCGAAAAGCCCGCCTACCATACCTATGTGTTCTCGGACCCCGCCTGTACCGACCTGATCCTTGCGCGCTACAATCAAAAATAATGGCCCGCATCTTTGTTTCCGTCAGGAGGCAAAGTTTATCCCGAGAAAAAGATAAGGAGAATGGATATGAAGAGAATTTTTGGTGTCCTGTTAAGCGCCCTGATGTTTGTAAACCTGGTTGGCTGCGGCGGTTCTGCCGCTCCGGAATCTTCCGCAGTCCCGGCGGGTTCCACGGCGGCTCCTGCTTCCTCCGCGGCCGGGTCCGCGGAAGTCACCCCCGAAGTTACCTTGATCGGCGCCCATGTTAACTCGGATGACAGCTCCTTTAATGTCGGCATGGTGGCCTTTGCCGACGCGCTGAAAGAAGTTTCCGGCGGCAAAATGGCGCTGGAAGTCCACGGTAACGGCGAACTTGGCGGCGATGAAACCGAGCTGGTTCAGAAGATGGCCACCGGCACGGTCGACGTGATTGCAACTTCCCCGAGTTTCCTGGCTTCCTCGGTCGCGGAAATGGACCTGTTCTCGATGCCGTTCCTCTACACCAGCGTTGACCACTGGAAAGAGGTCACGTCCGGCGAGGTCGGCCAGACGATGGCGCAGCTGCTCGAAGAAAAATCCGATTTCCGCATCACCGCTTATTGGATGTGCGGCATCCGCAGCATCTTCAGCACCAAGGAAATTCACAATATGTCCGATCTCAAGGGCGTGAAGATTCGTGTCCACAGCAGTGAAAATGTCCAGGCGATCTGGGCGGCGCTCGGCGCGCAGCCGACCTCCCTCGCGTATAACGAGCTTTATTCCGGCTTGCAGAACAAGGTCATCGACGCCGCGGAAAACGACCTCGGCAATATCCTGCTCCAGAAATTCTATGAGGCCGGCCCGTATATCGCGCTCAGCCAGCATGACTACGCGACCCGCATGTGCGTTATCAGCAAAGCCAAATATGACAGCCTGACCGACGAACAGAAAGCCTGGGTCGACCAAGCGGCGGAGATCTCCCGTGAGAAACAGTGGGAATATGACCTTTCGCTGACCGAAAAGGCCCAGAAGGATATCGAAGCCGCAGGCGGCACCTTCATCGAAGTTGAGGACATCGACCAGTGGATCGCCACCGCGACCCCGGTCATCGAATCGGTCGCGGAGAAGCTCGGCGTTTCCGAGCAGTATGCAAAGATTGTGGAACTGAGCAAATAAGGCGGAAAATTCCCGCGATGGGAAGGGGGCCAGGTCAGACGATGGCCTCCTTCCCTTATATGGAACTTCACACAGTATCTCCGAAAGGTAGATTTCTATGATTTTAACCAAGTTAAACAATATCCTGTTTAAAATACAGACCTGGTTTGCGGTTGCGTGTCTGACGGTCTTTTTCTGCGGGGTTGCCTTTCAGGTATTCTCCCGGATTCTCGGCATTCCGGCGAACTTCACCGAAGAGGTCTCCAACTATGCGTTTATCTGGGTGACCTTTATGGGAACGGCGCTGATGCTCCGGGAGAACCGCCATTTCCGTTTCACCGCGATCGCGGCAAAATTCAAGGGCAAGCTCTTTTGGGCCAACGAGATGATCTGCATGCTGATCCTGCTGGGCATCAGTCTTTTGATGCTGGTGCACGGCGCGCAGCTTACCCAAAAGTTCTGGACCTGGCATTTCACCTCGCTTTCTTCCGTCAGCCTCGGCTGGGCATGGCTCTGCCTGCCGCTTTGCGGATTCACCTCGACCATGTACTGCATCGAGGCGATCTACAAATTCATCCGTGATCCCTCCTCCCGCGAAATCGTGGATGAGGCGACCGCGGCAATCCGCGAGGCGGAGCTTGCGGAACAACAGGCCGGGCAGACACAGAACCAGAAAGGAGGCCAGCGCTGATGGGCGTTTCACTGGTCGGTTTGTTTATCCTTCTGCTCATCATGGGGCTTCCCATTGCGTATGTGCTGGTGGCGGTTGCCGTCGCGGGCATTATGGCGATGGGGACGGTCCCGCTTATCACGGTCGTACAGCGGATGTTCAGCGGGCTCAATTCTTTTACGCTTCTGGCAGTCCCGCTGTTTATCATGGCGGCAAATCTGATGAACCGCGGCCAGATTTCCAACAAGCTGATTGATTTCTGCTGTGCGCTGGTCGGGCACATCAAAGGCGGGCTCGGCTATGCGAACGTCCTGGTGTCGATGCTGTTCGCCGGTATTTCCGGCTCGTCGCAGGCGGACACCGCCGGTATCGGAAAGATCCTGATCCCCGGCATGATCGAGGAGGGTTTTTCGGAGGAAACCTCGGTCGGCGTGACCGCGGCTTCGAGCACCATCGGCATCATCATCCCGCCCTCCATCCCAATGGTCGTCTACAGCAGCGTGGCCAACGCTTCAATCGGCGCGCTGTTCCTGGGCGGCGTCATCCCGGGTATTCTGATCGGCCTGGGACAGATGGCGGTTGTATTTATCGCGTCGAAAATTCATAATTACCCCTGCCGCCCGCGCGTACCGCTCAAAGAGATCGCCCGGCAGGCGTTTATCAACCTGCCTTCGCTGGTGGCTCCGGTCATCATTGTGGGCGGCGTGCTCGCCGGGGTATGCACCGCGACTGAAGCGGCGTGTATTGCCTGCCTGTATGCGGGAATCCTGGGTATTTTCGTATTCCGTACCATCCATCCGCGTGATATTGCGGAGATCTTTATGGAATCCGCAAAGACGAGTGCGATTTCGTTGTTTGCGCTGGCTTCGGCCAATGCGCTCGGCCAGCTGCTGGGCTACTATAAGGTGTCGACGATCATCGCCGCGTTCTTTGAAAACGGTATCGTCAATAACCGCTTTATGTTTATGTTCATGGTGTTCCTGTTCTTCCTGTTCCTGGGTACCTTCATGGACGCCAACCCGGCTATGATCCTGTTTGTCCCAATGCTTCTGCCGATTGGGGAAACCTTCGGCGTCACACCGGTACAGATGGGGATCGTCATTGTCATCACGCTCGCCGTGGGCCAGGTCACGCCGCCTTATGGGCTCTGCCTGCTGATTGCAAGCGATATCGCGCACATGCCGATCCACCGAGCGTTCAAAGCGGTGCTGCCCTACATAGCGGTCACGGCTTCGGTTGCGGTGCTGCTTGCGTTTTTCCCGGACATTGCCTTTGCGGTCCCACGACTGATTAAACCGGATTGGTCGTTCTAAAACAAATCCACCGCTTGATTAATAGGGTTGGTTCATGTAAAATAATAGGATAAGAATTCTGATGATTTTACAATGAAACATCAATCGAGGGAGACCATGAAAAAGACGAACGATTCAATCAACTACCAGGCCTATACCATGATCCGGGATATGATCCTCTGCTTCGACCTGGAACCAGGGCAGCGCGTTTCGGATTTCACCCTTTCCAAGCAGCTCGGGATCAGCCGGACACCGGTACGGGAAGCATTGGCCTCCCTTGTGAAGGACGGCCTTGTCACAATGAGTGAAAAAGGGCAGATTGTCCGGAAAATTGACGCCGGCGACCTAACCGACCTTTGCCATATGCGCGAAGCGTTGGAAACAATGATGCTGCGCCTGACCATCCAGAATGGGGAGCTCACCGCGCAGGATATCGCGCAGATGCGCGCGTTCAACGACGAGATGATAAAGATGAACCAGGCCAACCAGATCCATCTGACCTTCGAAATCGATGAACGGCTCCATGATTATATCGCGGTAAAATCGAAGAGCAGCCGTATGCTTGAACAGTTCCGGGTGTCCCAGCTGCAGATGCGGCGCTACCGGTTCCTGACCCTGATCGATGACCAGCGCAGCGCGCTTACGGTCCGGGAGCATGCTGACATTATCGACGCGCTGGAAGCGCGTGATATCCATGCCGCGGAGGAAGCGATGCGCGCGCACCTGCACATCACTGTCGAACGGTATAAAAACGCGCTGCAGCGGATGTCCGCGAAGGAGTGGATTCGGCTGATCCGCAACCTGACTTCACCCCAGGCGCTGAAAACCCTCTATCCCGGAAGGAGCGATATTGCATGAGTTATTTTGCCAGGATGAATCCTGCTGTCTATACCGAGCCGCACGGTTCGGTCAATTACCCCATTTTTACGGCTGAAAACGCACCGGTATCCGGCGTTTCGGCATCCGCCGCCGTCTATCTCAATGACGAATACCCCGTGCCCGGCGTCCATGAGGACAATGAAGGCTTTTATGTCTACGCTGGAAAAGGGATGGCGAAGGTCGGAGACGAGGAGACCGCGATTTCGGAGGGCTGCTGCTTTTATGCGCCCGCCGGGGTCAAGCATCAAATCAAAAAAGACAAAGATTGCGGGGAATTGAAGATATTCCTCTTCCATTTTTAAAAAGGAGTTCTCAGTTTCCCGGTCTTTCGAGGAGACTGACCGATGAAACATCCATATCTATATCCGCTTTGCATCCAATTGCCGGCGGCACCGGATCCGGACAACCCGGAATTCCTGCGCATATTGGGGCAGCTTCAGGCGCGTGGATTTTACGGCGTGGAGCTGAACTTGCTGGATTTTTCCGAAAAGGGGCGGCAAAGGCTCCAGACGGTTCTGGATGCGCATGGGCTGAAGCTCACGATGATCGCGTCCGGAGCATATGCCAAACAAAACGGACTTTCCCTGAGCAGCACGGATGAAACCGCGCGCGCCGCCACGGTGGATGCGCTGGAAAAAATCCTGAAATATGCCGGGAAATGCGGCGCGGGCGTGATCTGCGGCTTTCTCAAAGGCGGCCCGGACGGCAATCACGCCGTCTGCGCCGTGCAGATGCGGCGTTCACTCGGTGAGCTTGCCGGACGCGGGGCGCTTGAATGCGCGCCGCTTTACTTGGAGGCGACCAATCACTATGAGGCGCTCCTGGTGAACACGGTGGCCGAAGGCGCGGCTTTCGCGCGGGAGGCTGGAGGCCCGGTGCAGGTTCTGCCAGACACCTACCACATGAACATCGAGGAATGCAGCCCGGTGGCAGCGCTGAGCGCGTACGGGGAGCTCTTCCGGAATCTGCACATCTCCGACAACAACCGGTATTATCCCGGTTTCGGCGCGATCGATTTCCATGCGGTCCTGCGCGCGCTGCGCGGCTTAAATTACAACGGGACGATCACGATCGAAGGCCGCAATTTCGGATCGCTCGCGGAGGATATCGACCAGACCTGCGCATACCTCTCCGGCGCGGCACAGCGCGCGGCAAGGGAAATCGCGGTAGCCTGAAAAGAATAAAAAGAAGGGATTGGCCCCGGCCAATCCCTTCTTTTTATTTAACCGCGTTTAAAATAACCGCAGAGGAACAGCAGCCCGGTGTAGATGCTCCCCGCGAAGCCGCAAAGCAGCACCGAACGCATAAGCGGGAGGAAGGCGGCCGGGACGCCGCGCATCAGTATGCGGCTCACAAGCACCGCGATGGCGATGCAGAGGACCGGCTTGACGACCCGCTCGGTGAGATCAAATCGGAACTGAGTGACTTTGATGAGCCGGCCGACGCTTAACGAAAAGTTGAATACCTCGCTTAAACAGATGACGATGATATACCCCTTGATCCCCCAAAACGGCAGCAGGGCGTAGACCATCAGCATGCTGAGAAAGGCGTCGATCACGTTGTAGCGCATGACGCTGAGCTGTTCGTTGAGGCCCTTGAGCATGTTGTCCACGGCTGTATCGAGGTACATCACCGGAATGACAGGGGCGAGCAGCCGGATGTAGACGGCGGTATCCGGGTTTTGGGAAACCATCGCGCCGATCTCATGCGGAAAGGCGAAGAGCACCCCGCAGACCCCAAACGCGCAGAAAAGCGTGAGCTGGAACATCCGCTCAATCATCCGGCTGACATTCTGGTGCTGGCTGTGCGACTGGGCAAGCTCCGGGACAATGAGCGCGTTGAAGGCGTTCAAAAAAGCGTATGGGAAAGTGATGACCGGCAGCGCTACGCCATGCACCAGGCCGAACATGGCAAAGGAATCCCCGGCGGCCACGCCGCCCGCTTGAAGCCGTACCGGGACGAGCAGGTTTTTGACGGTGGCGAGCCCGGAACGCAGATAGCTGCTCAGTGCGACCGGCAGTGCGATGCCCAGCAGCCGGACAGTGAGCCCTCTGGATGGCGCTCCGGGCGTTTGATGGCGGCGGCTGTCCACACGGTAGAGCGCGTAGGCGAAGAGGAAGGAGGCCCCCTCCGCGATCACGCCGGAGAGGGTGATTGCAAGGCAGGCATGCTCTAGCCCTTCAGGCATCAGGAAGGTGAGGGCAAAGATGGTGAGGGTGATCTTGAGGAAGGACTCGAGAATCTGCGAAGCGGCGGATTTGGCTACCCGGCGCACGGCGGTGAAATATCCGGTGAGCGCACAGGACATGCCAATGAGCGGCATCGAAAGCGCCATGACCATGAGCGGCCGGATGGTATCCTCATTGTGCAGCCAGTTTGTACCGACCCAGTTTGCGCCGAAAAAGAGCGCGCAGCCCGCAAGACTCCCGAAGAAAAGGCTGTAGGCAAGGCAGCGGCGCATCGCGGCTCTGCCGCCCGCGCCGCCGCGGATCGTTTCCTCGGCAACCAGACGGGTCGCGGCGAGGTTGATGCCGGAGGAAGCCAGCGTTACAGTCAGCGAATAGACCGACATCATCAGCTGGAACACGCCCATGCCGACCGCGCCGAGCTTTTCGGAAATATAAAGGTTGAACCAGACCCCGGCGCTGCTGATGAGCAGGGAGGTCGCGGTGAGGATGCCGGCGTTGACCAAAAAGATCTGGATACGTTTCATAGTTTCACCACAATATTTGTTGATTACAAATAACTATATGAAACGCGAGCCGAAAAAAGCCCGTTTTCCAAAGGAAAGCGGGTGGATTTTGTCCAGCATTTATTCTTTAACAGTGAAAAGCGCTGGCGCGGCGATTTCATTTTTCGTGCCCAGCGCGGCGTCGATGATGCTGTTTTATTCCTTTATGGCGTTATCCTCCAGATGTGGATTTTTGTGTGCCGTGTAATATCCAGAGATCCTTTGCACACAATAGATCGGGAAAAGCATTCTCTGAAAGGATGATTGAGCATGACGGCAATCCCTCGAAGGCTTCTGGCCGCGGCGTTTGGCGTGCTTTTGCTGATCGAATGCGCCGGCTGCAAAAAGGAGCAGGGAGAAATCCTGCCGCCGGAAGGCGAATATACATCGGGCGGCGGATACCAGCCGAAGGTGCCGGATGTCAGCGCGCAGCTCGAAGCGGCGATTGCAAAGAACAGCGATGTGGTTGGCTGGCTGCAGCTGCCGAACACCGCCATCAATGAGTCGGTGGTGCAGACCACCGACAACGAATATTACCTGCGGCGCGACGTGGAGAAAAAATATGCCTATGAAGGCTGCTATTATCTCGACTACGAAAGCCTCCTATTCGACGACGGCGCCGATCTTGCGCAGAACAGCATCATCTATGGACATAACCTCGGAGATCCAATGGGCGTCAAGGACAATCCGGATGGGGTGAAGTTCGCGCAGCTTTTAAAGCTCGATGATATCGAGATTGCCAAAAAGACCCCCTATATCTATTTCACCACCCCGGCCGAAACCCATATTTTTGAAATTTTTGCGGTTGTCTACTGTGAAAGCGAGACTACGCCGGTCCCATATCACTACGCGGAATACTCGGACGAACAATTCGATGTGCTCATCGCGGACATGAAAGCGCGTTCCCAATACACCTATGACGTAGATGTCACGCCGGAGGACCGGATCATCACGCTTTCCACCTGTTCCTATAAATATGGTACCTATTCCCAGAATCCGAATCAGCGGTATATTGTATTGGGGCGTCTGGTAAAACCCGGGGAGAGCTATCACGAAACCGCGAATCTTACGGCCAATGCGTCCCCAAAAGCTCCGCAATTTTAGGAAAGTGATCTTGCCAGCCGCTGCTGAATTCGTATTTTTTTGGAAATTCCCGACTTGAAATGATGGCCGGCACGCCAGCATCTGCCTCTGGAGATTGCGCCGGACGAACGGTTGTGGTATGTTAGGCTCCGGATTGTAGAATCCATACCATTTTAGGAGGATTTCCAAATGAAAAAACTGATTTCAACGTTGCTGGCGCTGGCGATGGCCTTCGGCCTTGCGTCCTGCGGCACCTCATCCAGTTCTGGCGCACCTTCCGGTTCTTCCGGCAGCGGGCCGCAGGGAGATGCCGCCGCACCTTATAAAATTGCAATCATCACGGGCACTGTTTCCCAGGGCGAGGAGGAATTCCGCGCCGCGCAGGAGATGAAGGAAAAATATCCGGATATCGTCGTCACAGCGACCTACCCGGACAACTTCTCAAAGGAACAGGAAACCACCATCTCAAACGTCCTGAACCTCGTGGCCGATCCGGAAGTCAAGGCGCTGGTCTTTTTGCAGGCGGTGCCCGGCGCGGCGGCGGCCATTTCCAAAGCGAAGGAACTGCGTCCCGATCTGCTGGTGATCGCGGGCGTGACCGGAGAAGATCCGGCGGTCATCGCGCGGGAAGCCGATATGGTGCTGAATGCGGATGAGCTCGGCATGGGACGCACCATTATGGAGCAGGCGAAGGCGATGGGTGCGAAAACTTTCGTGCACTACTCCTTCCCGCGCCACATGTCGGTCGCGCTGCTGGCCGGCCGCCGCGACCTGCTGAGACAAACCGCGGAGGAACTTGGCATCGAATTTGTGGAAGCCACAGCGCCCGACCCGACAGGCGATTCCGGCGTGCCCGGCGCCCAGCAGTTTATCCTTGAGGATGTGCCGAAGATGATTGCCAAATACGGCAAGGACACCGCCTTCTTCGCAACCAATTGTTCGATGCAGGAACCGCTCATCAAGCAGGTTATCGCGGGCGGCGCGATTTTCCCGCAGCAGTGCTGCCCGAGCCCGTATCACGGCTATCCGGGCGCGCTCGGCATCGCGATCCCCGAGGATAAAGCGGGTGACGTTGGCTATATTCTTTCGGAAACCACCCGCAAGATCACCGAAGGCAAAAACGCCGGACGGATGTCCACCTGGCCGGTGCCGATCAACATGCTGTTTGTCCGCGCGGGCGTCCAGTACGCAATGGATTATCTCGACGGCAAGATCGAATCGGGCAGCGACATGGATGCGATGGCCGAAATCTGCGCAGAGCTTTCGGAGGGCACCTCCCTGCGCAAGCTCACCGAAAACGGCAAAGAATACGACAACTTTTTCACCCTGCTGTCGCCTTACTACACTTACGGCGGCGCCGCGGATGCGGCGGGGGAAGAAGCCTCCGCTTCCGAAGCTGCTTCGGAAATCTGAAGAACCTACCGGCGCGCCGCGGGAAAATTCCCGCGGCGCGCGTTCTAACAAAACCAACAAAGCCAGGAGCGATGCGTTTTGCAGGAGACCACACCCGTCCTTCGTATGAGGGATATCAAAAAAGAATATTATGGAAACCAGGTGCTCAAGGGCATCTCGCTTGAGGTCATGCCTGGCGAGATCCACGCGCTCTGCGGCGAAAACGGCGCCGGCAAATCAACCCTCATGAACATCCTTTTCGGGATGCCGGTGATCCATGAGACAGGCGGTTTTACCGGCTCGGTCGAGATTGGCGGTGCGCCGGTCGCGGTGCGCAGTCCATCCGACGCGATGAAATTGGGGATTGGGATGGTGCATCAGGAATTTATGCTGATCCCGGGCTTCACCATCGCGGAAAATATCAAGCTGAACCGTGAGCCGCTGAAACCTGGACTGCTCGGGATGCTGTTCGGCCAAAAGCTGCAGACGCTCGACGCCGGAAAGATGGCGGCCGATGCGCGTGCGGCGCTCGACCGGCTGGGGATGGATGTGGATGAACAGCTACCGGTGGCGGGGCTTCCGGTGGGATATATGCAGTTTATTGAGATTGCGCGCGAAATCGACCGGGAGAACACCCGCCTGCTCGTCTTTGACGAGCCGACCGCTGTGCTCACCGAAAGCGAAGCGAAAAGCCTGCTCAAAGCGATGAAAAAGCTGGCGGAGGACGGGGTGGGGATTCTGTTTATCACCCACCGTCTCGACGAGGTGATCGATGCGGCGGACAAGGTAACAATCATGCGCGACGGCGCGCTGATCGGGACGCTTAACAAGGAGGACACCACCATCGAGCAGCTTGCCGAGCTGATGGTTGGCCGAAAGATTGACCTTAAACAAAAGGAAAGCGCCTATTCGGGAGACCGGTCGCAGATTTCGGTTTCACTGCGCAATTTCCGGGTGCAGATGCCGGGCGAAATGGTGCGCGGGATCGACCTCGATGTTTATAAAGGCGAAATCCTCGGCCTCGGCGGTCTGGCCGGGCAGGGAAAGATCGGCGTGGCCAATGGGCTCATGGGGCTTTATCCGGCGGACGGGGAGGTTCTTGTCACCGGAAAGCCGCTCAAGCTGAACGATGCGAAAGCGTCAATCGCCGCCGGGCTGAGTTTTGTTTCGGAGGACCGGCGCGGCGTTGGGCTGCTGCCGGACACCGCGATTGAACTGAATATGGTCATCCCGGCGGCCGTGAACCAGAACCGGTTTCTGAAAGGGGTGGGCGTCCTGAGCCAGCTCGATATGGCCGCGGTACGTGAAACCGCAAATCGGTATATTCAGGAGCTCGACATCCGCTGTACTGGGCCCGCCCAGCCGGTGCGCCGCCTTTCGGGCGGAAACCAGCAGAAGGTCTGCATCGCGCGGGCCCTGCTGCTCGGCCCGGATGTGCTGCTCATCTCGGAACCGACCCGCGGAATCGACGTGGGCGCGAAAAGCCTGGTGCTTGACACGATCGTGAAACTCAACCAGGATGAAGGGCTCACGGTCATCATGACATCGTCGGAGCTGGCTGAACTGCGGCTGGTCTGCGACCGGATCGCGATCATAACCGGCGGAAAACTGGCGGGCGTCCTGCGGCCGGACGATGCGGACGCGGCGTTTGGGCTTGCGATGTCCGGCAGCACCGGGAAAGGAGGTGCGCAATGAACAATCCGAAATTGATGATTCAAAAGATGGGACTTCCGCGCCTCATCATCCTGGCGTTTTTGCTGCTGCTTACCGTGACGGCGGTTTTCCAGCGGCAGGACCTTGCGACACTCACCTCAGACGTGCTGGTGCGGTTCGGAATGAATCTGGTCATGTCGCTTGCGATGGTGCCGGCGGTGCTTTCCGGCACCGGCATGAACTTTGGCCTGCCGGTCGGGCTCTTATGCGGCATTTTGGCCGGGCTGATCAGTATCGAGCTGAGGCTTCTCGGTTGGGCGGGAATCCTTGCGGCAATCGCCATTTCGCTGCCAATTGGCGCGGCGGCGGGTTGGCTTTACGGAAAACTTTTAAACGCGGTCAAGGGTTCTGAGATGGTGGTTGGCACCTATGTGGGTTATTCGGTCGTATCGCTTATGTGCATCGGCTGGCTGGTGATCCCGTTTCGGTCGCCGGAGATGGTCTGGCCGATCGGCGGGCAGGGATCGGGCCTGCGCTCGACCATCGCGCTCGCCGGGAACTATGACGCCATCTTCAACAACTTCCTCTCCTTCACCGTATTCGGGGTGAAGATCCCGACGGGACTCATCCTGTTTTCACTGTTTGCGTGCCTGCTGATGTGGCTGTTCACCCGGTCAAAAACCGGTATTTCCATGCAGGCCGCGGGCGATAATCCACGCTTTGCGGCGGCAAGCGGAATCTCGGTCGACCGCAGCCGGATGGTTGGCACAGTGCTTTCCACGGTGATCGGCGCGGTTGGGATCATTTTCTATGCGCAGAGCTTTGGTTTTTACCAGCTCTATAACGCGCCGCTCAATATGGCGTTCGCGCCGGTCGCGGCGGTGCTGCTGGGCGGCGCGTCGGCTGGGAAGATCCGCATTTCGCATGTGATCCTCGGCACCTTCCTGTTCCAGGCGCTGCTCACCATCGCGCTGCCCGTCGCAAACCAGCTGATGCCGGAGGGGAGCCTGTCCGAGGTCATCCGGATCATTGTTTCAAACGGCATCATCCTATACGCGCTTTCGCAGACGGGAGGGAAAGGAAAATGAATCGTCCAAAATCCGGCGCAGTCAAGCGCTTTCTGGTTGCGAATATCGTGCCAATCCTTTTTTCGGCAATTTGCCTTCTGGGCGTCCTTTTTTCCGGTTCGAATCCGGCTGTCATTCTGATGGATGTGGTCGCGCGTTTTGACCGCAATGCTTTTTTGGTGCTTTCTCTGATCATCCCGATCCTCACCGGTTTGGGTCTCAACTTCGGCATCGTGCTCGGGGCGATGGCCGGGCAGGTCGCTATTTTTATTGTCTGTGTCATTGGATTGACCGGTATGACCGCCGTTTTCATCGCGGCGGTGATCTCGATTCCACTGGCCGTGCTGTTCGGATGGCTGTCCGGCCTGCTTTTAAACCGCACGAAGGGGCAGGAGATGATCACCAGCATGATCCTAGGTTTTTTCGCGGCGGGCGTCTACCAGTTTATCTTTCTGTTCGCGCTCGGCGGGATCTTCCCGATTGACGCACCGGAAATCATGCTCGGCACAGGGGTCGGCGTGCGCAATACGATCGATCTTGGAAATATGAAATACGCGCTTGATAACCTCTGGAAGGTCGATCTATTCACCGGCATCACGTTGCTTGGCGCGCTGCTGCTTGCGGTGAACGCAATCCGTCTTCTGCGGCCGCAAAATCGTGTCAGGAGACGTATTTCCATAACCGTGCTCTGGGGGACCGTAACCGTGTTCGGTTTGGTGGGAGGCAGACTGCCGCAGTTTGCCTCCTATCAGATGCTGGTAAAGATTCCGATGGCGCCGTTTCTTTTGATCGCGGGACTGTGCCTGCTGATCCCCGCGTTTTTGAGGACCAAGCTGGGTCAGGAGATGCGCGCGGTTGGACAGGACATGGGGGTCGCGGCTGTGGCGGGCATCGATGTCAACCGTACCCGTATCATCGCCATTTGTATTTCGACGGTGATCGCGGCGCTCGGACAGATCATTTTTTTGCAGAACCTCGGCAATCTTTCCACTTACAATGCGCACGAAAATGTCGGCATGTTTTCGGCGGCGGCGCTGCTGATTGGCGGCGCGGCGGTCTCGAAAGCCACGGTTGGGCAGGCGCTGATGGGGACGGTGCTCTTCCACCTGCTCTTTAACGTCTCCCCGATGGCGGGCAAGAACCTGTTCGGCAGCGCCGAGATCGGCGAATATTTCCGGGTGTTTATCGCATACGGCATCATCGCGGTGACGCTGGCGCTTTACGCTTGGAAAAAGGTTGTGCAGCAGCGTGAAAAGAATAAGCTCCTTTGAATGAGGAAAGCGCCCCGGCCAAAGGCCGGGGCGCTTTCCTCTGTATGTCCTGGTATGTTCGTATTGCCACAAAAACTGGTGAATTTTTGGTTCCTGACACAATTTCAAAGCAGGTTTGGTGTGTTATAATGGGATTAAAGACCAAAAGCCGTGTTGGCGGCGGGGGTTCTTTTAAAAGTGTGAAGAAGTGTGGAAGGAGTCAAACCAATGAAAAAGTGTGTGGTGATCCCCGATTCATTCAAAGGGTCGCTGGATTCGATTGAAATCTGCGACCTGGCCTCCGACAAGGTAAGGAAGTTTTTTCCGGACTGCGAAGTGGTCACGCTTCCGGTTGCGGACGGCGGCGAAGGCACAGTGGAGTGCTTTTTGCATGCGATGCAGGGCGAAAAGATCGCAGTGCGGGTAAACGGCCCGTTTATGAAGCCGGTTGACAGCTTCTATGGCCGCTTCGGCGACCTTGCGGTGGTGGAAATGGCGGCCGCGGCGGGCCTGCCGATGGTGGAGGACTGCAAGGACCCGGTGGGCACCACCACCTACGGAGTGGGCGAGCTGGTGAAGCACGCGGTCGAGAACGGAGCCAAGCAGGTGATTCTGGGATTGGGCGGAAGCTGCACCAACGACGGTGGCTGCGGCTGCGCGGCGGCTCTGGGCGTGCGTTTCACCGATGCGCAGGGCAGCGAATTCGTCCCTGTCGGCGGTACGCTTGACAAGATTGCGGCAATCGATCTTTCGGCGGCAAAGAAACTGCTTTCCGGCGTGGATATCACCGTTATGTGTGACATTGAGAATCCGATGCACGGCGTGACCGGCGCGGCGTATATCTTTGGGCCGCAGAAGGGCGCGGATGAGGAAATGGTGAAGTTCCTTGACGCCAAACTGGTGGCGCTCGACAAGATTATGCAGAAGGCGCTCGGCATTGAGAGCGTCGCACAGCTGCCCGGCGCGGGCGCGGCAGGCGCGTTCGGCGCGGGTGTGGTTGCTTTCCTGGGCGGCAAGCTCAAGTCCGGCATCGAGACGGTGCTTGACATTGTCGGGTTCGACCGTGTGATTGCCGATGCGGATGCGGTTTTCACCGGAGAAGGCAAGATCGACAGCCAATCCCTGCGTGGCAAGGTGGTCATCGGCGTATCCCGCCGCGCGCAGAAACAGGGGGTGCCGGTTTACGCGATTGTGGGCGACGTGGGAGACGATGCGGCAGGCGCTTACGATATGGGCGTTACAGCGATCTTTTCGATCAACCGGGTGGCGGTACCCTTCTCGGTGGCGCGCACCCGCAGCAGGCAGGATTTCCAGGGAGCGTTTGAGGACGTCCTGCGGCTGATCAAAAGCGTGGAAGCGCGGGCCGCCCGATAAATAGGAAAAAGAGCGTGGGCAACTTGGCAGCCCGCGCTCTTTTTATGCCTCCAGATACTGTTAATTCCCTTTTATTGTGGTACAATAGCCGCAGAGCAGTTATTCCACCGGCTTATACGCAGGACGATTCGCGCCTTTGGCGCTGCTGTCCTGATGCGCCATGATCCCGCACACATGAAGTGTGCGGGATCATAGACAAAAAATTCAGGGAAATGGCGGGATGGTTTTGAAGGTGTTTGATATCGTCGGCCCAGTGATGATAGGGCCTTCCAGTTCCCACACAGCGGGCGCGGCGCGTATTGGGCGAATTGCCTACGCGCTGCTGGGCGAGAAAGCGGTGCGGGCCGACATCCGCCTGCATGGCTCATTTGCCAAAACCTATAAAGGGCATGGAACCGACAAAGCGCTGGTGGCGGGTATCATGGGCATGAAGCCCGACGATCCGCGTATCCGCAAAAGCCTTGAACTGGCGAAGGAACAGGGCCTGGAGGTTTCGATCCGGCCGGAGTTTTTCGAAAACGCGCATCCCAATACCGCGCTGATCATACTGATCGGGGAAAGCGGAGGTCAAGTGCGGGTACAGGGTGCGTCGGTCGGCGGCGGAAATATCCTGATCACTGAAGTCAATGGGATGCCGGTTGAGATCACCGGCCAATACGCCACTCTGATTGTCCTGCATCGGGACGCGCCGGGGACCATCGCCCAAGTCACCGAATTGATTGCAAGCCTTGGGGTCAATATCTGCAATTTTCGGCTTTCCCGCGAACAGAAAGGCGGCACGGCGGTTATGACTATAGAGGTGGATGGGCAGGTGGGCAAGGAGCTGAACGCCTGTATCCGGCAGCTGCCGAACGTCATCGGTTCCACCATGCTGCAGCCGATTTGACAAAGGAGAAAGAAATGGATATACATTATGATTCGATCGCAGGGCTTGTGAGCGCGGCACAGGAAAGCGGGGAAAAACTTTCACGGCTTGTACTTGCGCAGCAGGCAAAGGAGCTGGAAAGCACCGAGGAAGCAGTTTTTTCCCAGATGGAAAACCACCTCGATGTGATGGCCGCATCGGTTCGGGAAGGTTGTGCGCCGGGACTTCGCTCGGCCAGCGGACTGACCGGTGGGAGTGCCCATAAGATGCAAAGGGCTGTGGAGGCGGAAAAAACGCTTTGCGGCGGGCTGTTTGGCAGCGCGTTGACCAAGGCGCTGGCTGTTTCCGAACTGAACGCCGCGATGGGAAGGATCGTGGCCGCGCCGACCGCTGGGTCCTGTGGGATTCTGCCCGCAGCGATCCTTTCGCTCAAAGAGGCGCGCAGCCTGCCCAAACGCGACTGCGTGATGGCGCTGTTTACTGCGTCGGCGGTCGGTATGGTGATCGCAAACAAAGCGTCGCTTGCCGGCGCGCAGGGGGGATGCCAGGCAGAATGCGGTTCCGCTTCCGCGATGGCAGCAGCCGCCTTGGTTGAGCTTGCGGGCGGCGTGCCGCAGCAGGTTTCCGACGCGGTGGCCATTGCGCTGAAAAATGTGCTTGGCCTGGTGTGTGACCCGGTGGCGGGACTGGTGGAAATTCCCTGCATCAAGCGCAATGCCGCCGGTGTGGCGAACGCGTTGGCTGCGGCAGAGTTGGCGCTGGCGGGTATCGGCAGCGCAATACCGGCCGATGAAGTGATCGGCGCCATGAAGCGGGTGGGAGACGCGATGGAGCCCGCGCTCAAGGAAACCGCCGAAGGCGGGCTGGCCGCCACGCCGACCGGAAAACGGCTTGCCGGCCAGGTTTTCGGAGATTCGGACCTGCCGCGCGCAGGCGGCTGCGGCAGTTGTGGAAGGTGCATGCCGTAATAGCATGGCAATGAGGAATCTTTTTCGGGGGCCCTTTCAAAGGGAGCCGAAATGTGCTATAATTCATATATATATGGCTGGAAGAAAATCCGGCCTGATTGTATACGAAAGGGAACGCCGCTATGGAACCTTTGAAAAACCGGGCTTTGCGCAGGAAACTGGAGAGACAGTCTGCCGAATTGCGGGCGCGCAACGAGGATCTACGCGCGTTGACGGACAATATTCCCGGCGGGGTGTTCCGCTGTACTGCTGCTGAGCCGCTCACGCTTCTGCAGGTTAGCGACGGCTTTCTTTCGATGTTTGGTTACAGCAGGGCAGAAATCAAAGATCTCTTCCAGGACAGTTTTTGGCTGATGATCCATCCGGACGACCGGGAAAACGCCCTGCGGGAAGCGCAGCGCCAGCTTCAGTACAGCAATACGAAGGAAATCGAATACCGGGTGGACTGCAAAGATGGGCATGCCATGTGGGTGCTTGACAAAGGGCAGCTGGTCAAGTCGAAAGACGCGGCGGAACCGGATACCTATTACTGCATCGTAATTGATATCACCAATACCAAGAAGGTCCAGGAGGAGCTTCGTTTAAGCCTGGAACGGCATCAGATCATCATGGATCAGACTACGGATATCATTTTTGAATGGGATATTGCAGAGAATTCGCTCATGGTTTCTCAAAACTGGGAAAAGAAATTTGGCTATCCGGTGTTTCCCGCCCAGAGTATGGAAACCGCGTTAAAGAATGCGCCCATCCATCCGGATGATCAGGAGGGGGCATTGCGGCTTGTGGAGGATGCGCGGCGGGGGGCGCCGTATACGGAAACGGAACTGCGCATCGCAAATTCCGAAGGGCGGTATATCTGGTGCCGTATCCGCGCGAGCGTGCAGTTCGACGGCGCGGGAAAGCCGATTAAATCGGTCGGCGTAATTGTGGATATCGATTCGGAAAAGCGGCTGATGCTGAATCTGCTCGATAAGGCGGAAAAGGACGCGCTCACCGGACTCTATAACCGCGGGACGGCCCAGAAGCTGGTGGAATCCGTGCTGGAGACTTCGCAGCCGGAAGAGGCCTGTGCCTTGCTGATTATTGATGTGGACAATTTTAAGCAGATCAATGATTCCAGAGGCCATCTTTTCGGTGACGCGGTACTGTCGGCTATTGCGGGTGAAATGAAGAAGCTGTTCCGCGTTTCGGATGTGATCGGGCGGATTGGGGGAGATGAGTTTTTGGTTTTCCTCAAAGGAATCCCATCGCGGGAGTTCGTGTTTGGCCGTGCGGATAAGACCCTTGGAATTTTCAACAGAGTTTTGAATGGGCAGGACTGCCAGGATCGGATTTCCTGCAGCATCGGGGTATCCCTGTTCCCACAGGATGGGCGGGATTTCCATTCGCTCTACCACAGCGCTGATACCGCGCTCTATGCGGCCAAAAAGCAGGGGAAGAATTGCGTTCTGCTGTTTGACGGTCATAAATAAACGCCCCCGCGCATTTGCGGCGCCGTTTGCCCCTTCAAAGCAGAGGGCGGCGCTGCCTGCGCAGGCGCGGAGAGGCCTTCCCGAAAAAACGGGATATATTTACCCAGGGCCGCGGCAATCCTGCCGCGGCCCTGATACCATGTTTTGCAAGCGGAAATGGGATTGTCATGCGGCGGTGCGTTATGCTATACTCATATTGATTATTGGAAGGTGGGGATGATGTGCTGACAGCGGCGGGCCTTGTGAAACGTTATGGCAGGACGGCGGTACTGGAGGGCGCTTCGCTCACCTGTGAACGTGGACAGGCGGTCTGCCTTGCCGGGGCGAATGCCGCTGGCAAGACCACGTTGCTCACCATCGCAGCGGGCCTGCAAAAGCCGGACGCGGGGAAGGTATTCTGTGACGGAACGATTGGTTACGTTCCGCAGGAGCTTTCGCTGCTGACCGACCTGAGCGTGCGGGACAACCTGCTGCTTTGGTATGCGGCGGCAGGGCGTCCCGCGCGGGAAGTATTCTCTCAAAACGCGCTGGAAACGCAGCTGGGGCTTTCGCCCTATGCACGCCGCACGGTGCGGAAGCTTTCCGGCGGGCTCAAAAAGCGCGCCGAGATTGCCTGTGCATTGGCCCGTCGCCCGGCTTACCTTCTCATGGATGAGCCGTTTAATGGCCTCGACCTTGCAAGCCGGGAAGAGATCGTCCAATTGCTCTGCCGGCTCAAATCCGAGGGCGCGGGGCTTCTTTTCTCCTCGCACGACCCGCATCAGATTGCCGCGTCCGCCGATTCAGTGATTCTTCTGAAGGATCATCAGACCCTGGCCCCTCAGAAATTGGAAGGGGACCTTTCCGCGCGGACCGCGCAGGTTATCACATTGCTTTCCCGCGCATAAAGCTTTTCATAGAAAATGAACCCAACCGATTAGGAGGTACCAGAGAATGGATGAAAACAAAATTCCCGGAGAGGAACTGGAAGGCCAGCAGACCCTCTCGGGACAGCAGGACGCCGCGACCGCGGTAGCTGAGCCTGCCGAGAAGAAAGAGACGCAGGACGCACCGGAGGCCGAAGTGCGGCAGGATGAACCAGCTGGCGAAGAACAGCAGGAAATGCCTTATCAGACGGCGGAGATGCCAGACCCGGCAAGCCTTTACACCGCGCCTGAGCCGCCGGTCAAGAAAAAATCCCCGGCCACGCTGATTATTGGAATCCTGTGCGTTGTGCTGGTGGCGGCGGTGGCCCTGTTGGCGGCAACGCTGGGTGGGATGTTTATGAAACCGCGGGACGCGGTTTCCAAGGCGTTTACCTCGACCAACGCCGCGGTAGCCGCGCAGAAGGACCGGCTGGCACAGGAACTGCCCGGTATGAAATACCTGACCGGTCTGGCCGAACCTGCCCCGGCGAAAACCAACTTTAACCTTGCTGTCGATCAGGTTGACATGGGCGTCAGCACTGCGGAAAACGCCATCATTTCCAAAATACTCAAGGGCTTCGGCCTGAAGGGGAGCTATGTCAACGATCCGGACAGCAAGGTTTTTGAACTGGATGGCGCGGTACATATGGATGGAGCGGATCTGATTGGGCTTTATCTGTATGGTTCTCCGGAACTGGTCGCTGGTGGAATCCCCAGCTTTTCTGATACGGTGTTCTCGTTTAATCCCGCGACCTTTGCGCAGGATTTCCAGCAGAGCCCGCTTTATGCGACGAGCGGGATGGATGAACAGACGCTCAACATGATGCAGGAAGAGATCAACAGCCAGCTGAACTCGATGGACGCGATGAGCGTGGCCAACCAGAAACAGATGGCTGAAGACCTGTACCGGCTGATGGGCGGCGCGCTGGACAACGCCACCTTTGAGAAAGCGCCTAAAGAGGAGGGCCTCAAGTGCTATAAGATCATCATTCCGGGAGAGGATGTCAAAGGCGCGGTGATCGATGTTGTGAAGTATCTCTATTTTGATTCGCCGTTCGCGGGAATATATCGCGCTGCTTTCGAGCCGATGCTGATCGACACCGGGATGAGTTACGAAGCTTTTATGAACGATCAGATCATTGGCGTCCTGGAGCAGGAAATGCCGCCGCTGGAGACTGAAGCAGTGGTAAAAGTGGGCAAAAAGAACATCATTCAGTCGGTGCTGGCGGTCGTCAAACCGGTCACGGTGAATACCGTCACCTTTGAAGGAATCTCCCTGAACTATGCGCTTGCTGAGGATATGACCGAAAAACTCACTGTGGCCTGTAAAATAACTGGCGCCGGAGAGGGTGAAGTCGTCGACATAAAGATGGCGCTGGACGATCAGTATGCTGATGGCGCCTATGACCTTAGAGTGGCTTTTGATGTGCAGGCGGAGAATATCCTTACACTCAATCTGTCCGAGTCTTTCCGATTTGATCGGGAAGGGGCCGCCAACTTCGGGGTCAATATGGACATTTCGGTGCCCACGGCTGTCGGTGCCGAGGAAATTGCGGTTGACCTGGTGGCGGAAGGCTCTGTTTCCGAGACGGACGGCAAGGTGGTATTCACCTATCCAAAGATCGGCGGTTCGCTCACAACCGAAGGGCAGACGATGAGCCTTTACTTCAAGCTCGACGCGGACAGCGCGCCGATCGATTCACCCTATGTGATTTCCAGGGAAACCAAAGAGCTGTTCAAGATGTCCGAACTGGAACTGCAAACTGAAATGCAGAAGATGGAAGCGGGAGCGCAGCAGTTCTTCGGTTCCCTCATGCCCTTTCTGATGGGCGCATAAACGGCAGGGGATACATACTTCATGAAGCTATTTGCAACTGCATTTTACATCGCATGCAAGCACAGCGGCCGCAGGCTGCTGTGCTTGCTCTGCGTTTTTGCAGTCTGCCTGGGCCTTCTGGGGGCGGTGTTTTCCGCCGTGCCGGAAAAAAGCGTCCCCAAAGCTGAGGTTGCGATCGTGAACCTGGACCAGAACCCGATGAGCAGGACGCTGCTGCGTTCGTTTGCGTCAATGGAAAGCTTGTCCGATCTGTTTCAGGTGTCGTTTGCCTCGCCGGAGGAACTGGACCGCCAGCATTATAACGCGGTGCTGACCATACCGGACGGCTTTCTTGACAGCGTGCTGACCGGTGAGAACCGCAGCCCGGTTCTGGAGGTGGATATCTCCACGCCGCTTGAAGCAATGTGGGTGCGGGAGCTCGCCCAGGCTGGCGCTTCGGCGCTGACAACCGCGCAGCTTGGGGTGTACACGGTTCAGGAAGCGGTGAACTATGGAGAGGGTATGCCGCGGAAGGATTACGAGCTGTTGCTTATGGATGTGAACCTCACCTTCCTTAAAGAATTCCTTTCGCGGCTGGAACTTGTCGCGCAGGAGCGCCTTTCCGCGACCGGCACGCTTTCGCTGCCGCTTTATTATGCGGCGTCGCTTTGCGCACTCTTGTTTTTGGCCTATGGGTTCCTCTATATGCCTGCGGTGCGCGGTCTGAAACGGTTTGCTGTGCGGGCGCGCGCAGACAGCATGGTGCTCTTTGTGTCCGCCTTCGCGCATATCGCGGTATTTACGGCGGCTCTGGGACTGCTACTCTTTCTGCCCGCCTGCCACCGTTTCGGCTTTACGATGGAAAAACTCGCGGCCTTTTTGCTGTTTCTGCTGCTCGTGAGCGGTTGGACACTGGCCATTTGCCTGTTGACCGAAAGTTTTTCCGCCTGCGCGGCCGCATCGATTTTGCTTTCCACCGGTATGGGGCTTTGTGCCGGCGGCTTTTTGCCCCTCGCGCTGATGCCCGCCGCCTTTACCGGAATTGCGGGATTCCTGCCCGCGGGGCGGGCGATCGCGCTTGCCGGGGCAGTCCTGGGGGAGCCGCTTTCCAGCGGCTCCGTTTTGGCGGCGGGGGCCATGGCGGCGGCCATGCTTTTGCTGGCGTGGTTTTGCTGGCGGCATAAGGGGGTGGCCTGATGCGGTATTTCGGGACGCTCCTGCGTTTACAGATCTGGTCGCGGCTGCGCTCGGCTTCCTTTGCGGTGACGGCGGCCTGTTTTCTCGTGCTGGCACTTGGGTTTGCGGTGTTACTGCCGGACAGACAGCCATCCGGCTTGACAGTTGGGTTGTTTGCCGAGTCGCAGAGCGGGCGGGATACGGCGGAAATCTTACAGAAGAACGCCAGCTGCCGTTTTTTGCTGTTCGACAGCGTGGAGGCGCTTGAAAGGGATCTGCTGGCCGGAAAGCTGCACTGCGGATATCGGATTTCCGACGGGGAGAACCCGGTCACCGCGCTCACAACCGACGGCTCCTATATGCGTCCGCTGCTGGATGAGGTGGTGCTTTCCGCCTACGCCGAGGCGAGACTGCCGCAGGATGTGCGGGATTACCTGATGCAGGCGGGGCTCGGTTCAGCCGATGTGGAAGGGATACTTGCAGGGCTGCGCGGCGAAGCCACCCCGATGACCATTACGGTGCAAACAGTCGGGAAGGCATCGGTGCAGGCGCTCGCGGAGCAAAGTGTCTCCCTGCTGCTCTACGCGGTGCTTACCACGGCTTTTCTGGGTTGCGCGGTGCTGTCCGGACTGCTTGCGGGGGATGAGCGAAAACGCGCCTTGCAGCAGCTTTCGGCCCTTTCCGGCCGGCGGCTTTCCGGCGCCCTGGCGCCGGCATTGGCCGATGTGCTGCTCAATCTGGCGGTGCTGGTTTTGACGGATGTCTGCATCAGCCGGCTGCTGCCGGGCGGATATCAGCCCGCCGGACGCGCCGCGCTGTTGGTGGCGCTTGCCCTGCTGGGCGTTGCTTTCCGTATGCTTGCGGCGGCATTGCGGCGGTTTTCCGGTGCGGTTGCCGCGCTGATGCCGGTCTGGCTGCTGGCGGGAATATTCTGTTCCGGTTCGATTATAAGCCCGGAACTGCTTCCGGCTGGGCTTGGTATACTGCGCTTTTTTTCACCGGCATGGTATCTGCTCAGGCTACTGCAGGGCTTTTAAAAGGGTGCAAAAACTCCCCGGCGTTTTTTCGCCGGGGAGTTCTCCGTTTTATGGTTACGCGATGTGATATTGCGCCCTGCCGGTTTCAAAAAGGTTTTGGCCGGTACAGTCGGCGGCGACGATCAGCGGCAGCTCCGCAAGAAGCAGCTGTTTGACCGATTCGCAGCCAAGATCCTCATAGGCGAGGACCTCGCACCGTTTGATACAGTGCGCGGCGAGCGCGCCCGCGCCGCCGATCGAACAGAAATAGACGCCTCTGTTTCGGACAATCGCATCGTAAACCGCCTGCGAACGGTCTCCTTTGCCGATTGTGGCGGCAAGCCCGAGATCCATAAGCGCGGGGGTAAAAGGGTCCATCCGGCTTGAGGTGGTCGGCCCGCAGGAGCCGATCGCCATGCCTCCGGGCGCGGGGGTCGGGCCTACGAAGTAAATGGTGGAGCCTTCGATAGGGAAGGGAAGCGGGCCGCCGTCCTTGAGCGCGGCCATGATCCGTTTATGCGCCGCATCGCGGGCGGTATAGATCGTCCCGCTGAGCAGCACGCGGTCGCCCGCGCGCAGTTCCTTGGCCATACGCTTCAGGTCGGAGGCATCAATCCGATAGGTCTTCACGCGTTACCCCTCCCAAATGTCCCGCCTCGTCGTCCGGTTCGGCAAACGGCTGGCCGGGTTCCTCGATATAGCTGAGCCCGCCTTCCTGCGGGTTGAACCGGTCCTCGATCTGCCTGATCACTTCCTGCATCACATCGACACGGTCATTGAGGACGAAAAGGATCTCTTCGATCGATTTGCGCAGTCTGCCCGCGTCGCCATTGAAGCTTGCGAGTTCCGCATAGAAATTCTTCATATAATCCTTGGCCTGATCGGTGATTTGTTTGGCCTGCGCATTGGCCTGGTCCACGGACTGTTTGGCTTGGGCATTCGCTTCAGCAACAATCCGCTCCGCGTCGCGCTTGGCTTCGATGATGGTATCACCGATCTGGTTCGAGAGCTCGTCGTATTTTTTGCTCTTGTAGTCGAGGCTTTCGGCTTTGAACTGCAGCTGGCGGCTGCGCTCGGTCTGGATTTTCACCTCGCGTTCGGAGGCGTTCAGCTCTTCCTGCAGCTCTTCGTTCTGGGTTTGCAGGGTTTTGAGCATCTCCTGCGCGGCGGCGGCCTGGCGGCGTTCCTCTTCAAGCTGGAGCGCGACTGCTTCAAGCTTGCCGTTCTGGTCGGCGAGCTGCGCCTCCAGGTTCTTGATGTGGGCGATCTGTGATTCCTGTGCCTGCGCGAAAGCGTTCAGTTTTTCCTGGTATTGCTGCTCGGTTTTGTGGAATCCTTCATTGAGGGAATCTATGTAAGTCAGGACCGACTTTTTGTCGAATCCGCCGAATGTCGTTGTCTTGAAAAACGCTGTATCAGCCATTCTACTTCTTCCTTTCGACAAACGTTCTGTATTTTTGACAAAATCCATATTAAGTATACCATTATTCCCGGGAAAAACAAAGAGATTTTTTCAGAATTGCACAATATGATTCCGAGTTTTTGTATGATATACTCTATGAGGAACACTTTGGAGGCTTGGGAGGAAAAAACATGGAAAAAGTTGTGGCTTTCGACCTGGATGGGACACTCAGTGAATCGGATCTGTTCTTGATCCCATCTTATAAGGCGGCGCTCTGCGAGCGGGGGCTGCCCATACTTTCGGATGAACGGCTCAAGCTGTTGATTGGCTGCACGATTGAGAATGCCCGCGCAATTGTGATGCCCGACCGCCCCATGGAGGAATACCTCGAATACTCCCGTGCGGTTGGCCGCCATGTGCAGGATTTTGTCCGGCGGGGACGCCCGTATCCGGGCATTCCGGAGAGCCTTGCAAAACTGCGTACACGCGGTTATAAAGTCGCGCTCTGTTCGAACGGGGAATCCCATTATGTCTATCAGGTGCTCGACAGCCTGGGGCTGACCCAGTACTTCGATTTTGTCCAGCATGTTGTGCTCGGCTGTGATAAATCCGATTTATTGCGGCGGGTCATCGAGAAATTTGCACCTGCAAAAGTGGTGATGGTCGGGGACCGCGTTTACGACGTCGAAGCCGCCCGAAATAACGCGGTGCCGGTGATCGGCTGTCTTTACGGGCTCTATCCGGATGAGGTGCGGGACGCGGATGTTCGTATCACGGCCGCGGACCAGCTGCCGGAAGCGGTGGAGATGCTGCTTGGTTAAAAAAATGGCACGGGAAAGCGCCTGTCAGAGCGCTTCTTCCGTGCCGTTTTCATATAGATAGCGGGCGAAAAGAACCAGAACGGGGGCGGCGAACAGCCCGACGAACCCCGCGATCTGCAGCCCGGCGTACATGGACGTGATCGTTGCAATGGGATGCAGGCCAATCTGGTCGCCCACGATGCGCGGTTCGATGATGTTGCGGATGACCTCGATGACCGCGAACAGCAGGAGCAGCCCAATCCCGCCGGGCGGATCTCCGCCCGCGATCAGCACGAGTCCCCAGGGCACTAGGATTGTACCGCTGCCGATGAGCGGCAGGATGTCGAGCAGGGTGATGGCCGCCGCGACCGGCAGGACATATTCAAAGCCGAGCAGCCACAGCCCGAAGCCGAGTTCACAGAAAGTGACCGCCATGATGATGATGTAGGCGCGCACAAACTGCCAGATGGTCTCGCGTGCGAAGCGCTGCAGCCCGCATACGCGCGGCGCAAGCCGCTTGGGGATGAGGTTTCGCAAAAAACGCGCGACCATGCGGTAATTCGATGCGGTTAAAATCGAGATGACGACGGTGAAAACTGCCGCGATGAGCAGGAGGGGCAGCTTTGCGGCGATTCCCGCGGCCCAGCTGACCAGGTGGGCCGAACCGTCGACCGCAGCCTGCTGTGTGGCGGCGGCGATCGCATCCGAAAGGCTTTCAAGGCTTTGCCCGGTGTCCGGATAGAAACGGCCGGCCAGACCGTAAAACCAGCCGCTCAGCCGGTCGAGCACCGGTGCGATGTTCTGTGCGTAGAGATCCGGCAGGCGCAAAAGCAGCTCATAAAGCTGGGCGAGCACAATGGTGAGAAACAGTCCAGCCGCGCCCGCCACCGTCAGATAGAAAAAAAGCAGGATCAGCACGCAGGCGGTTTTTTCGCCAATATGGGCGCGCTTTGCAAAGGAAAGGGTGAGCGGCCGCATCAGCGCCGCGATGCCGGTGCCGAGGAAAAACGGCAGCATCCAGATACAGACATATTTGAAGAAAAAGAAAAGCGTGCCGCCGATCGCGGCATAATAGAGGATGTAAAATAAAGTCTGGCGTTTTTCCTGTTCCTGCACCGCCTCACCTCCCGTTTCTAGCATATTATGCTGAAAACACCGGCCGATATAACCACGTGCCAAACAGTACAAAACATTGACAGGAAGCTATGCAGAATGGAAAAACCGTTGTATATATTAAACAAGACCTTCTGGAATTTCTTACAATTAATAAACAAACTGCCCCTTTACTTTCACAAAACGGTATGGTATAGTGTATTTGGCTGCGATACAAAAGTATGTGAGAGGTGGACGGAAATGAGCGAAAAGCCCAATTTCCTCCTGGTGAGCGCCCAGGTGCTGCCGGAGGTTTTCCTGAAGGTTGTCGAGGCGAAGATGCTGCTTGCGCAAGGTAAAGCAAAAAGCTCTTCCCAGGCGGCAAAGCTGGCGGGCATCTCGCGCAGCGCTTTTTATAAGTATAAGGATTCCGTCTATCTTTATGATGAGCGGATGAGTGAGAGCCTTGTGACCTTCTCACTCACGCTGGAGGACCGGCCGGGCGTGCTTTCCTCCACCCTGACCGAACTCTATAAGGCGGGCGCGAATATCATCACGGTCAACCAGAACATCCCGGTTGACGGCGTGGCGATCGTTTCGATTTCCGCGCGTATCGGCAACGCGAGCTGTTCACGTTTGGAAATCCTGGAGATGCTGGGAAACCTCGACGGGATTGTCGAAGCAAAGACCATTTGAGAAAGAAAATCACGGGGATATAAGACGGTCCCCGTCAGGGAGGTAGCAACATGATCAATATTGCCGTACTGGGATATGGCACGGTTGGCTCGGGCGTGGTGGAGGTTTTCTTCAAAAACCGCGAAAGCCTGCAGAAAAAAGCGGGCCAGGAGCTGGATCTCAAATACATACTGGATGTGCGGGATTTTCCCGACAGCCCGTTCGCGGACCGCTTCACAAAGGATTTTAACAAGATCCTGGACGATGGTTCGGTCAAGGTCGTCGCCGAGGTGATCGGCGGTATTGAGCCGTCCTACGGTTTCACCAAGGCCTGCCTTGAACGCGGCAAAAGCGTTGTGACCTCCAATAAGGAACTGGTCGCGCAGAGAGGCGCCGAGCTGCTCGCGGTTGCGCGGGAGCACCACTGCAACTATCTGTTTGAAGCGAGCGTCGGCGGCGGCATCCCGATCATAAGGCCGCTGCATATGTGCCTGGCGGCGAACCAGATCGATGAGATCGCGGGCATCTTAAACGGCACGACCAACTTTATCTTAACCAAAATGATCCGTGAAAATATGGCGTTCGACGAGGCGCTCGCGCTGGCACAGAAGCTTGGCTACGCCGAACGCAACCCGGCCGCTGACGTGGAGGGCCACGACGCCTGCCGCAAAATCTGCATCCTGGCGTCGCTGTCGTTCGGCGAGCATGTTTTCCCAAAGGACGTCTACACCGAAGGCATCACCAAAATCACGCTCGAGGACGTCGCGTATGCGCAGGATTTCGGCTCGGTCATCAAGCTGATCGGGCGCTGCAAACGCGCCGGCGACGGCGGAAAGATCACCGCGATGGTCGCGCCGGCCTTCATCCATCATGAGAGCCAGCTCGGCACGGTGGACGACGTATTCAACGGCATCCTCGTGCGCGGCGACGCGACCGGCGACGTTGTGTTCTACGGCAAGGGCGCGGGCAAGCTCCCGACCGCTTCAGCCGTTGTGGGCGATATCATCGAATGCGTCAAAGCGACCGATACCAGCCCTTCGCTGCGGTGGAATCCGTCGGAGGGCGGCAATGTCGCGGACCGCGCGGACAATGTGACCCGGGTCTATCTGCGCTGCCGTTCGGACGAGGTCAAGGTGCTGGAGGTGGCGAGGAAGCTGCTCGGCGAGGTGCAGGTGCTTTCCCGCCCGGGACAGCCGGCCGACGAATTTGCCTTTGTGACGGAGCAGGCGCTGCCGGAGCGCACGATTGACGCGGCGGTCGAAAAGCTCACCGGGATGGGCGTGGAGGTCCTCGGAAAGATCCGGGTGCTGGACTATTGACGGTGAAGATACGCATCCCGGCGACTTCCGCGAATATCGGGCCGGGCTTTGACTCAATCGGCCTTGCGGTCGATCTTTACAACTACATCACGATGGAGGAATACGACGGCGTTGTGATCGAATCGCTCGACCGGGCCCCGGTCCCGGCCGACGAAACCAATCTTGTCTATTCGACCGCGAAGCACCTCTATGAATTGTGCGGAGTGCCGTTTCGCGGACTCAAGATCGGGCAGATCAACAACATCCCGTTTGCGCGCGGGCTTGGAAGCTCCTCGGCCTGCGTAATCGGCGGGCTCAAGGGCGCGAACAAACTGATGGGCAACCCCGTTTCAGATGCGGAACTCATCAACATTGCGGCCGGCATCGAAGGGCACCCGGACAATTCCACCCCGGCGCTCTGCGGCGGGCTGGTCACGGCGGTGTTTGAAGCCGGGCGGGTCCATTATGTCAAGCAGGAGATCAGGGGGGAACTGCATTTTGTGGCGGTCATCCCGGATTTCGAGCTCAAGACTTCGAAGGCGCGCGCGGTGCTGCCCGACCGGATTGACCGCAGGGACGGCGTTTTCAACCTGTCGCGCGCGGCACTGATGTCGGTGTCGCTCTACAGCGGCAATTACCAGAATCTGCGCATCGCAGCCGATGACCGGCTGCACCAGCCGTACCGAATGGGGCTCATCCCGGGCTTTGAACCGGTGATGGAGGCTTGCTACGATCTGGGTGCCTATGCGGTTTATCTGAGCGGCGCGGGTCCGACGCTGATGGCGATCGTTGACGCGAAGCTCTCGGATTTCGGCGACTGCGTCGCGCGGCGGCTTCCGTCGCTGGGACTCGGCGGCTGGCAGGTGCATACACTGTCTATAGACAATTTGGGCACCGTGATTGAGCGGGTATAACAGGATTTTTGAATCTACATTTGGAGGAATAGCAATGAACTTAGTGGTACAGAAGTTCGGGGGATCGTCCGTAAAGAATGCGGAGCGCGTCTTTAACGTGGCGCGGATCGTTACGGATACTTACCAGCAGGGCAACAATGTGGTGGTTGTGGTTTCCGCGCAGGGCGATACCACCGACGACCTGATTGCAAAGGCCCAGGAGATCAATCCGAACGCATCAAAGCGAGAGATGGATGTCCTGCTCACCACCGGTGAGCAGATTTCGATGTCACTGCTCGCGATGGCGATCGAAAAACTTGGATTTCCGGTGATTTCGCTGACCGGCTGGCAGGCGGGCATGCTGACCGACTCGACCCATGGCGCGGCGCGTATCCGCCGGATCAACAAGGAACGTATCGACAACGAGCTTTCCAAGCGCAACATCGTGATTGTGGCGGGCTTCCAGGGGATCAACCGCTATGACGACCTGACCACTTTGGGCCGCGGCGGTTCGGATACGAGCGCGGTCGCGCTGGCCGCTGTGCTGCATGCCGACCTGTGCCAGATCTACACCGATGTGGACGGCGTTTACACCGCCGACCCGCGCCTTGTCAAGAATGCAAGGAAGATCGACGAGATTACATACGACGAGATGCTCGAGCTCGCGACGCTTGGTGCGGGCGTCCTGCACAACCGTTCGGTCGAGATGGCGAAGAAATACAACGTGAACCTTGAGGTTCTTTCGAGTTACACCCAGAACCCCGGCACCAAGATTAAGGAGGTTGTCAAAATGGAAAAAATGCTTGTCAGAGGCGTCGCAAGAGATAACGATGTTGCCCGTATTTCGATCGTCGGTGTTCCCGATCAGCCGGGTATTGCGTTTAAAATATTCTCCCAGCTTGCCGCAAAGAAGATCAATGTCGATATCATCCTGCAGTCGATCGGCCGCGACAACACCAAGGATATCAGCTTTACCATCTCCCGTTCCCATAAGCAGGCCGCGATGGAACTGATGGAGGAGATCAACAAACAGGTGAATGGCAAGGGAATCCTCTGCGATGACAACATCTCGAAGGTTTCAATTGTCGGCGCGGGCATGCAGTCGAATCCCGGCGTTGCGAGCAAGATGTTTGAGGCGCTTGCGGAGGCGCATGTCAACATTCAGATGATCTCGACCAGTGAAATCAAGATCTCGGTGCTGGTTTCACTCGACGACAGCGAGAAAGCGCTCAGCGCCATCCATGACGCATTTGAAATGTAAGAAGAATGTTCAAAAAGCCCCCGGTCGTTGGCCGGGGGCTTTTTGGTTTATGTTTATTTTGCCGGTGTGGAGGCAATCCGTTCAACCTCCAGCGTGGCTTCGTTGTCGCCTTCGAGCGCGGCGGTCGCCAGAATCTGGCCGACCAGGAGCTTGAAGTTATTGGAGGAGACGGTTGCGCCTGCGACATTCTCCACTTTGGTGACGTCGTTATCCGCGCCGTTCCAGTTCTTTTCGAGCGCATCGAATGCCTTTTCCGGAGTCATGTCGGTCTTTTCCTTCTGCTTGGCAGCCAGCTCGGTATCCTGCGATTTCAGCTTGGTCTCATCAACCTTGCTGATCGCATCGAATTCCTTGATGGTGACCTTGTCGCTATCGATGCGGATCACCACGTAATCCTTCCAGCCATTTTCATCGAAGTCGGTGAACTGTGCGCGGTAGGTGCCGTTCACATACCGTGGGGCAATGATCTCCTTTTCCCCTCCGGAGATCATGTTTGCGAGCAGCGGGTTCATCAGTTTGCCGAACGATTTGGTGGCGGAAGCGCCGTTGGTGGGGGACATGACCTTCGTCAGGTCGTCGCCCGCTTCGATGAAGTTGGTGACGATCTGCGGATAGTAATAGGACGGGCCCTGGCTGCCGGAATTGAGCGACGTGTCGGTGGTGATGCGGGATGCCGGGTCGTCCTTACCGATGGCGTCGTAGGTGATCGTATCGATGAGGCCGTCTTTGACAGTCAGTTCAACATATTCCTTCCAGCCGTCCGAATTGAAGTCAGGCATGGTGGATTTATAGGTGCCATCCGCATATTTGCCCAGCGTGACCGATTTCTGATCGCCCGCTTCGGCGGATTCGAGCGCGGTTCGCATCATGCGGATAAACCGGTAGGTGTGCTCCTCCTGGTCTTTGATGGGTTCCATTTTATCGAGATTCCCGCGCACGCCGTTATATTCCTCAAGGATCAGCTGTGCGGCTTCGAGGGCTTCTGCCTCGGCGGTGGTGAGCGCTTGGGAGGAGGAATCCGCCGAAGCGCTGGCTGTGGATTCCGCACTGGAGGAGGCGGAGGAGGCAGGCGTGGAAACCGCTTCACCGGATGCGGAAGAATCGCCTGTCTGGGAAGCCGGGCCCGGATCCTCTTTCATGCCGTATTCCTCAATAGTGATTTCATCGTCCTTCACCGAAATGGTCAGGTAGTCGAGCGTGCGGTCGATGGCGGGCACCGCATAGGAGACGGAATATTCTCCGTCCTGATAGACGTAGACCGGCTCCGGCTCGGAAGAGGAGGAAGGCGGTTCGACCGGTTCGGTTTCCCGCTTACAGGCGGAAAAGGAAGCGGCAACCAATGCGGCGGCGAGCAGAAGCGACAGGATTTTTTTCATCTATGTACAACCTCCGATAATACAGATAGGATTCCGTTAACCTAAAAATTATACCATTCAGCTTCTGCAAAGTCAATCCGGCTCCAACCCATTCCAGGCAGTTTGCCTTTGCGGTAGGCGGGGCCCAAAGACCGGTCTGCCCGGTTTTTTCTGTATCTTGTGGGTGGGGAGAGAATATGATAATATGAAAAAAATGGATTTTCTTTAGGAAATCCACATGGCAGGAGGTTCCTATGAAACGTTTTTTATCGACGCTTACCATCTGGCTGATCCTTGTCTTTCTGTTTACCTTCTTCTTCGCGGGATATCTGCTGGACCCGCAGCACATTTATCGTGCCGCCGCTTTTCTGGCGGTTGTGCTGGCCGTCGCTACCGAGCTTTATACAGAACAGTCGCGAAAAATAGAGGATCTGGAGAAGCGAATCCAGGAACTTGAAGAAAAACAGTGAAATGTTTCCCTAAAAATTTTGAAGGGCCTGTGCAAAAACGAAAAAGCCCGCGGCCAATTGGCTGCGGGCTTTTTCTGTGGGTTTTCAGGAAAGGGCGGATGAAGTGGGATTGGCCGCAGGGATGGGTGCGGGAGCATTTTCAAGCGCGGCCATTGGACGCACCTCACGCGCGAAACTCTGGGGCGGGATGCTGCGGGTAGAAGCCGCATCATGCAGGACATTGAGCTTGTCGCCGGGTGCAAGTGCGTTGAAATCCAGATAAAACTGGGTGGAATCGTTGAAATTGAACCGGTACTGCATGCCGTTTTCGTCAACCGGGTCAAGCAGCAGGTAGTTTTCTTCGGTGTTTGCTTCGACGAGGATACCGTTATAGACCACAAGATCCACAGGTCCCATGTCATTGACCGCGATGGCGGTGACAGTTCCGGAAGCGTCCGGCTGGCCGCCGTAGAAAATTTCCAGATATGAGCCGTTGCCCATACCGGCGGTGTCAAAGCTGTACCGTGTATTTTCGTCCAGAACGGCCTGCAGGACCGGGTAGCCGAAATCAGTGCCGGGCACCTGCCGCAGGATCAGGGCGGTGTGCCCATTGTCATCCACGGCAAAGTCGTCCACCACGCCGCGGTAGACCGCAGCGTCAGCGACATGGATCGGTTCGCTTGCAAGGGGGATATCCTGAGCCTGGCCGGCGGAGAGAATTTCATAAGCGGCGCTCTGGGGCGGGATGCTGAATGTGGCGGCCGGGCTGTGCCGGATGTTGAGCAGATCCCCGGGCTGGACTGCGGAAAGGTCGATGCCGATGATCGTGCTCTCATTAAAATGAAAAATATATTCCTCGCCGGAATCATCCTGCATGGTGAGAGAGCCGGTTTTGCCGCCGTCTTGGGTTTCCACCGAAACGACTGCGCCTTTATAATCAATTGCATCGTCCGGGACGAGCTGTTCGGCGGCCTCAATGATGGAACTGGAGGATTCCAGATCCGGCTCGGAAGAAGCGGCGGTGGAGACGGGTTCAGCGGGCGGGGCTCCCGTGGAACAAGCCGCTGCCGTAAGCAGCAGGGCGGAAAGGATCAAAGCGGTTAAGATTTTTTTCATAATTGACCTCATACTTTCATAGGAATGGATTGTACTCAATAAGTGCGGCATAGGCGGCGTTTTATTGCACAGGGAAAAAGCGCTTGTTGAAAATTGTCGGATGATCAGATATAATGGACAAAGCGGACAAGGCGTGGGAAATGCCGCGCAAATCAAAAGAATGGATGGAGAAGGCTATGCCCAATCTCAAATATGTGCTCAGCCGCATCGCCGGGATGGATTACGGCGCAATGTTCAAAACTGCAAAGACCGTACATGCGCGAACCGGTAAAAATACGCTCATGATCCTTGCGGATATCGCAGCCTGCGGATTCAAATACCAGGCGGGCTATATGGATTATCTGGTGTTCGAGTTTTACCTTTTGAACGCTGCCCAGCGCAGAACCTATATCACCCGCGGCCAGAATAACCGGTTCGTCCGGCTCTTAAACCCGCAGGAGAATTGGCATCTTCTGGAGGATAAGATCGAATTCCTCAAGCGGTTTGACGGGCTGACCGGCCGCAGCTGGATTGATCTGCGGGAAACCACTCACGGAGAATTTGAAGCGTTCTGTGAAAAGCATCCGAAGTTTGTTGCAAAGCCGCTCGACGGAACCTGCGGGCGCGGGGTGGAGTTCATTGAAATTTCGGACAAGAGCCAGATTGTCGGGCTTTATGACATGCTGATGGCGGGCAAACAATATCTGGCGGAGGACTTTATCGTCCAGCACCCGGATATCAGCAAAATTTATCCGCTGTCGGTCAATACGCTGCGGCTGGTGACCATCAAAAACCATGATACGGTGCATCTGGTCTTTTCGAGCATGCGCATCGGCAACGGCAAGAAGGTCGACAACCTCAATTCGGGCGGCATGGCCGTGATTGTGGATATGGACACCGGAAAGATTTCCACGCCGGGCGCGGATAAGGACGGCAAGGCCTACCATACCCACCCGATGACCGGAGTGGAACTTGCAGGCTGCCAGATTCCGTTTTATCAGGAGTCGGTCGCGCTCGTGAAGGAAGCCGCGATGCGCATCCCGGAGCTCGGGTACATCGGCTGGGACGTGGCGGTTTCCGAAAAAGGCCCGATGCTGATCGAGGCGAATCATTTCCCGGGACATGACATCTACCAGTTTCAGGTGCATCTCGGGCCGGATCGGATCGGACTGCTTCCGCGGTTCGAGAAGGCGGTCGAAGGGCTGTAAAATCCTAAAAATAAAAGCCGTCCCCGGTTTCGCCGGGAGCGGCTTTTATTTTTATCCAAGCATCATGCGGTCGTTATCAAATTCCTTGCTGCTCTGCTTCTTAAAAAGTGTCAGCAGCTTCGGAACTGTCATGCCGCTGCGTTCCGGTCCGCTGATATCCAGGATGATCCTGCCTTCGTCCATCATGATGGTGCGGCTGCCGCAGGAGAGCGACTGGTGCATGTTGTGGGTGATCATCATGGTGGTGATCTTATCCTTGCGGACGATCTCCTGCGTGAGAAGTGAGACCTTTTCGGCGGTCGCGGGGTCGAGCGCGGCGGTGTGCTCATCAAGTAACAAAAGTTTTGGGGTGACGATGGTGGCCATCATCAGCGTGACCGCCTGCCGCTGCCCGCCGGAGAGGAGTCCCATTTTGGTGTCAAGCCGGTCCTCCAGCCCCAGATCCAGCTCCGCGAGCCGGTCGCGGAAAAACGCCCGGTCTTTTTTGCTCACGCCGAAGGAGAAGCCGCGCCTGGTGCCGCGCAGATAAGCCATCGCAAGGTTCTCCTCAATGGTCATGTTCGGCGCCGTACCCCCCAGCGGGTCCTGGAACAGCCGCCCGATGTGCCTGGCGCGCCGGTAATCGCGCTGAAAGGTAATGTTTTCCCCATCGAGCCAGATGTTGCCCGCGTCGATCAGAAACGCGCCGGCAATCGCGTTGAACAGGGTGGATTTTCCAGCGCCGTTGCCGCCGATGATCGTGACGAAATCCCCATCCGCGAGCGTGAGGTTCAGATCGATCAGCGCGCGGCGTTCATTTACGGTACCGGGGAAGAAGGTCTTGCTGACGTTTTTCAGTTCAAGCATTTTTGGCGGCCTCCTTCATCAGTTTACGAAGTTTGAACTGCTCGATTACGGCTGGATAGCAGATCGCCACGGTGACCAGCACGGCGGAGATGAGTTTGAGAAAGAGCGGGTTCATGCCGCGCGCGAGCACGAACGCGATGATCACGCGGTAGAGCACCGCGCCGAGTACGACGGCAAGAATGTTGCGCCAGACGTTTGGACGGCCAAAAACCACTTCGCCCACGATGAGCGACGCAAGCCCGATGACCACCATGCCCACACCGGTGCTGGTATCGGCAAAGCTCTGGTATTGGGCAATCAGCGCTCCGGAAAGCCCGACCAGCGCGTTTGCCAGCCCCAGGCCGATGAACTTCATCCGGTCGGTGTTGATCGAGGAGGAACGCACCATATCGGCGTTGTCGCCGGTGGCGCGGATACAAAGCCCGGTGGATGTGCGGAAAAAGACGATCAAAAAGGCGCAGACCACGATGACGGTACCGAGCAGCACTGCCGCTTTATAATAGGCCGCCTGCGAAAGGGTGAAAATCCCCGGCATGCCCAGCAGCGCGATGGTCGGCGCGCCGCCCATCACACACAGGTTGATGGAATAGAGCGCGGTCATCGAGAGGATGCCCGCCAGAATGGGGGAGACGCGCATCTTGGTCTGCAAAAAGGCGGTGACCATCCCGGCGATCCATCCGGCCGCAACCGCGAACAGCAGCCCCAGATAGGGGTGCCCTTTCATGGTCAGCACAGCGCAGACCGCGGCGCCGAGGGTGAAACTGCCGTCCACTGTGAGATCCGGGATATCGAGTACCCGGTAGGAAACGAACAGCCCCAGCGCGACCAGCGCGTAGATGAGTCCCAGTTCGATTGCACCCTGCAGTGCGAGCATGCTCATACGATCACTCTTTCCAAAAATTTTCGGGTTATGCCGGCGGGATTATTCCACAACGTTTGCGTTTGCAAGAAGATCCGACGGGATGGTGACGCCGATCGCCTCGGCGGTGGATGTGTTGATGGTGGTGGAGAAGTTTGTCAGTGTCTCAACCGGCACTTCGGAAACCGGAGTGCCTTCGAGCACCTTGACCGCCATCTGGGCGGTCTGCTTGCCGAGCTGGACGTAATCGACGCCGATGGTTGCGAAGCCGCCGTCGATAACCATCGAATCGGCGCCGGTGTAGATCGGGAGCTTCGCTTGCCGCGCCACGTCCGCGTAGACCGACATCGCGGTCGCGACGGTGTTGTCGATTGGGGTGTAGAAGGCGTCGCACTTGCCGACAAGCGACTGCGCCGCCTGCTGGACCTCGCCGGTGTTCGCGACGGTAGCTTCAACATAGGAAAGGCCGTTCGCGTCGCAGTAGGCCTTGGCTTCGTCTATGACCGTCACCGAGTTGATTTCGCCCAGATTATAGATCATGCCGACCGTCTTGACGTTGGGGGTGAGCTGTTTCATCAGCGCGAATACCTGGTCGATCGGGATCGCGTCCGAGGTGCCGGTGATGATGCCCTCCGGCGCTTCGGGGTTCTGGACGAGCTTGGCGGCGACCGGATCGGTCACAGCGGAAAAGACGAGCGGGATCTTCGGCGCGGCGGCCGCGGCGGAGAGCGCCGAAGGGGTTGCGATCGCAACAATCATGTCCTTGCCGTCTCCGGCAAACTTCTGGCAGATCGAGTTGAGGTTCGACTGGTCGCCCTGCGCGTTCTGGTAGTCAAGCGCCACCTTGTCGGGGCCGTAGCCGAGCGCTTGCATTTCCGCTTCAAACGATTCACGGATCTGGTTTAAGGAGGTGTGCTCCATGATCTGCACGAGGCCGATCTGGAAGGTGTCAGATGCGGAAGAAGCGGCGGAGCCCGCCTGCGAAGCCGCCGCGGAGGACTGCGTCTGTTCATTTGCGCCGCATGCGGCGAAGGATACGGTCATCGCGAAAGCCAAAATTGCTGCAAAAATCTTTTTCATGTTCATTTGCTCCTTTTACATAAATTCTAAAAATTTATGTTGGGATGATACCGTGCCGGGGCTTTTTTGTTCGTTTTCCGGATCAACAACAAAAAACACCTGTCCTCATACAAGGACAGGTGCAAAACCTGCGGTACCACCTTGATTGATGTCAAAGACATCCACCTCATCAGAGCGCCAACACGCCCCTTGCCCTGTAACGTGAGCATACGTCGCGGGATACTTGGCCTGCGGCCTTTCATCGCGCCCTCGGGAGTCCATTTGTCCGCCCCGCGTTCCGTCCGGGTTCTCAGCATCCCCGGCTCTCTGTGCGTGCGCCTGCGGTTTTATCTCTCCGTCTCCGGTTTAGAATGTATTATAAGCGTAAGAATTCGATTTGTCAATAGCTTATGCGATAGTTTATGCAAATTGCTTAATTCTGGTGCGTTGTTGCCCGCAGTCCTTCGTATCCCCTTGCATCCAGAAGCGCTTCCGCAACAGCGATTGCGACCGCCGCTTCAACCACCGGCACCGCCCGCACCACGACGCACGGGTCGTGCCGTCCATGGATGCTGACATTGCCCTGGGTATGCGCGCGAAAATCCACCGTCTGCTGTTCCTGAGAGATCGAAGGAGTCGGTTTGAAGGCAACGCGCAGGATGACCGGCATGCCGGTCGAGATACCGCCCAGGATGCCGCCCGCGTTGTTCGTTTCGGCGGCGATTTTTCCATTTTTCAAGGCGAATGGATCGTTGTTTTCGGAACCGCGCAGGTCGCTTGCGGCAAAGCCCGCGCCGAATTCGAGCCCCTTGACCGCCGGGATGCCGAATACGATTGAGGCGACCGTGTTTTCAAGCCCGTCGAACATCGGCGAGCCGATCCCGGCCGAAAGGCCGGTCACCCCGCATTCGACAACGCCGCCCACCGAGTCCTGCGCCAGGCGCGCTTCTTCAATCGCTTGGGCCATCCGGTTCCCGGCGGCTTCGTCGAGGGTGGGAAAACTGCGGGACGCGGCGCAAAGGAGCGTTTCTTTGCCGAGCGAAACGGGATCGAACCGCCGGTCGTCAATCCCGGCGATGCGGCAGGCGTGCGCGCCCACCAGGATTCCCTCGCGCGCAAGCAGCTGCTTGGCCACGCCGCCCGCGAAACAGAGCGGCGCGGTCAGCCTGCCCGAGAAATGCCCGCCGCCGCGCACGTCGTTATATCCGGCGTAGCGCAGAAAACCGGTGTAGTCGGCGTGTCCCGGTCGTGCGACCGAGGCGAACTGCGTATAATCGGCGGAATGCTGGTCGCCGTTTAAGATGACGGCACACAGCGGCGTGCCGGTCGTCACCCCCTTATAAAAGCCGGACTGGATCTGCGGCGAATCGAGCTCCTTACGCGGGGTGCTCGCTTTGTTTTTGCCCGGCGCGCGGCGCTGCATGAAAGCGTTCAGCTCCTCCATGTCGAGCGTAAGCCCGGCGGGAACCCCGTCAAGCACCACACCAATCGAACGGCCGTGGCTCTCGCCGAAGACCGAAATTTTAAAGTTTTTCCCCCAACTGGACGACATCGCATCCACCTCCCAATTTTTGAAAGTCGTCAAAGAAGTCCGGATAGGATTTCGCAATTGCGCCCGCGTCTCGAATGATGACCGGCGCTTCGCAGCCGAGCGCCGCCACTGCCGCGCTCATGACAATACGATGATCGTTCATGCCGTCCACGATTCCGCCGTGAAGTTTTCCGCCGTGGATGACAAGCCGGTCGGGGAATTCCTCAACCGTCCCGCCAAGCCCACGCAGCAGCGCGGTGACTGACGTAAGCCGGTCGCTTTCCTTGATCCGCAGACGCGCGGCGTTATAAATTTCGGTTTCCCCTTCGGCGAAGGCGGCGGTCACCGCGAGGACCGGGATAAGATCCGGGATCGGGCCCGCGTCGATCCGGATGCCGCGCAGCTTTGCGGCCTTGCACTGGATCGCGTGGGCATCGGCGGAAATGTCCGCGCCGAACCGTTTGAGAATTTCCACGATGGCGCGGTCGCCCTGTGTGGAAACGCTAGAAAGCCCGGTGAGCCGCACCTCGCCGCCGGCCGCACCCGCGCAGAGCCAGAAGGCCGCGTTCGACCAGTCGGCCTCGACTGCCCGGTCTCCGGGACGGTAATGCTGCCCGCCGGGGATTTTCCAACCGTTTTCGGTGGGTTCAACCGTGATCCCGGACGTGCCGAGCGCCGCAAGGGTCATGTCCACATAGCCGGCGGACTGGAGCGGGGAGGTGAGGACGATCTCACTTGCTTCGTCAAGCAGCGGCAGCGCGAAGAGCAGGCCGCTCACAAACTGGCTGCTGACATCCCCGGGAAGTTCATAACGTCCCGGGGTGAGGCGCCCGCGCACAATAAATGGCATCTTTTCGCCGGAAAAGGAGATGCCGTGCGCTTTGAGCGCGCGCATCAGCGGGCCGAGCGGCCGTTCGGGCAGGCGCCCGCGTCCTGCGATCGTGGCAGTGAGACCGAGCGCGCAGGCGACCGGCAGCAGAAAACGCAGGGTTGAGCCGCTTTCGCGGCAGTCAAGCAGAACCATTTTGTCCTGGGGCCGGCATCCGCTCGTGATCTTTGCGCTGCCATCCGCTGTGAAGTCAATCTCTGTCCCCATTGAACGCAGTACGCCGGTGGTCGCTGCCATGTCTTCCGAGCTGGCGAGCGGCGCGACAACGCTGTTTCCGTCAGCGAGCGCGGCGCAGATGAGCGCGCGGTGCGCCGCCGATTTGGAGGGCGGCGCGGGCAGCTGCCCATGAAGCGCCCCGGGATAGACGCAAAAATCAGCCATGGAGATCACCCCGCATGAAGGCTTCGAGCTTTTCCACCGGTACCGGGTGCAGCGCCGCTTTGCCGATCCGGTCAAGGGTGATCAGCGTGATTTTGTTTCCGGCGCGTTTTTTGTCGCCGCGCGCGTGCCCGCAAAGCGTTTCAACCGGGTAGGGGTTGGCGGTCGGGAGCCCGTAAATTTTGCAGCACCGGGCGAGTTTGTCCGCAGTTCCCGGCGGGGTGATCCCGGCTTTCTCGCAAACTTGGGCGATCAGAACCATGCCGATGGCCACGCCCTGTCCGTGAGTGATGGTAAAGTGGGATTCCTTTTCAATGGCGTGGCCGAAAGTGTGGCCGAAATTTAAAATCTGACGCAGGCCCTTGTCCCGTTCGTCGCTCTCAACGACATCGCGTTTGAGTGCGACGCAGCGCGCGACGATCTCCGCAATCCGCTTGTCAATTTCGCCGTGTTCAAGCAGCGCGAAAAGATCCCCGTCGAGGATGGCTCCGTATTTGACAACTTCGGCCATGCCGTCTGAAAAGATCTCTTCAGGCAAAAAGGAAAGCATGGCGGTGTCGCAGACGACAAGCGCCGGCTGCCAGAAAGCGCCGACGAGATTTTTGCCTTCGGGGATATCCACGCCGGTTTTGCCGCCGACCGAGGAATCGACCATTGCGAGCAGGGTGGTGGGCACCTGGACAAAATCGATCCCGCGCAGCCAGGAGGCTGCCGCGAATCCCGCGAGGTCGCCGACCACGCCTCCGCCGACCGCGATGACCACATCTGTGCGGGTGATGCCGTTTTCGGAAAGAAAGCGGTAAACCTGCCGCACCGTATCCAGATTTTTGGATGGTTCGCCATTCGGGAATATGAACTTGCAGGTTTCGTAACCCGCCGCCTGAAGTCCCGCTTCGAGCGCTGGAACAGGCCCCAGGGCTTCGCCAGGATGTCCAAGGCCGTTCACGCGGTCGTCGGTGATGACCGCGAGCTTTGGACGGCGCTGCCCGTAAACCTCTGCGAAGAGCTCCGGAAACCGGGAAAGCAGCCCATGCCCGATATGGATTTGATACGGTCTGCCGGTTTTAACATCAATCGTTTTCATGGTCGAGCGCCTCCTTGATCCTTCTGCCATGGTCGAGCAGTTTGTAAAGCCGTTCGGAATCGCCTTCGGCAATCGCGTCACGGTATTCGTGGATGTGTGTGATGAGCGTGTCAATCTCCTCGAGCAGCGCACCGCTGTTTTCAAGGAAGAGCTCGGTCCACATCTGGGGATTGAGCTTCGCGACGCGGGTCAGATCCTTGTAGCTGCCTGCGGAAAAGCCGTCGTGCCGCTGCGCGCGCGGGCTTTTGATATAGGCGCTTGAAACCACATGCGCCAACTGTGAGGTAAAAGCGATCATCGCGTCGTGCGCTTCGGGGGTGGTGCGGTTGATTGTTCCAAAGCCGATATCTGCAAATAGCCCGGTGAGCAGATCAAGCGCTTCCTCGGGCGTATCGCCGTCCGGCGTAACGATCATGCTCGCGCCGCGAAAAAGCTGCGCGTCCGCGCCGCAGAATCCCCAACATTCCTTTCCGGCCATCGGATGGCCGCCGATATAGGTAATTTGATGTTCGGCGCAAAGACTGGCGAGGCTTTTGACGACATATCCTTTGATGCCGCACAGATCCATCAGGATACTGCCGGGACGGAAGGTTCCGATGTGCTTTTTTACAAAGTCGACCGTCTGCTGCGGATAGAGTGCGATAAAGACAAGATCGCACATGGAAAAATCAAAGTCCTTGACCATATGGTCGATCGCATTGCAGCCGGTCGCGTCATTCAACACGGCTGCGTCCTTATCGCATCCATAAACAATATGAGGGGTGCAGCGTTTGAACGCCTTTGCCATCGAGCCGCCGATCAGCCCAAGCCCAACCACGCCGATTTTCAGGACGGGTTCTTTTTCGATTCCGAACATGCGTAACGCCTCCAAAGATCAATTAACAGATGTATTATATCAAAAGCGCAACAAAAATCATAGGGCAGATTTGGCGAATGCGACGGGGAATGATCGGGAAAAACTGTTGCATATTCTGATTGAATGGGGTAAAATAAGAAAAAGACTGTTTTTGTATAGTTGGGAGACGTGATTATGGCTGCTTATGACGTGATTATCATCGGCGCGGGTCCGGCAGGACTCACCGCGGCGATCTATGTCCAGCGCGCGGGCTACCGTTCATTGGTGCTCGAGGAATATGTATATGGCGGGCAGATGGCCAATACTCCCGAGGTGGAGAATTATCCGGCTGTGGGTAAGATCAGCGGTGCGGAGCTTGGGATGAACCTCTATAACCAGGCGGTCGAACACGGCGCCAAGATCGAATTCGATGGAGTAAACGCGGTGGAACTGGCCGGGATGGAAAAATCGGTCGATACCCAATCGGGCAAACATTACACTGCCAAAGCGGTCATTATTGCCAACGGTGCGAAACGCCGCAAACTTGAAATCCCCGGGGAGGAAGAATATGCGGGGCGCGGCGTTTCTTATTGCGCAACCTGTGACGGCGGCTTCTATAAAGGAAAAATTACCGTCGTGATCGGCGGCGGCAACACCGCCGTGGAGGACGCGCTCTACCTTTCAAACGTCTGTGAGAAGGTTTACCTGATCCACCGGCGGGATGCGTTCCGTGCTTCCAAGGTGCTTTCCGATAGCCTTTATAAGCGGGAAAATATCGAACTGGTGCTCAGTGCGGTACCACTGGAGATCCTGCCCGAGGAGGATGGGAAAAAGGTCGGTGCAATCACGGTGAAGGATGTAAATACCGGGGAAGAACGGAGAATTGCTGCCGACGGCGTGTTTGTAGCGGTCGGTTTGGTACCGGATAACGAGGTGTTTGCCGGCCAGATCACACTCGATAAAACCGGCTATATCGTTGCAAATGAAGACACCCGTACCAATCTGCCTGGCGTCTTTGCGGCGGGCGATACCCGTACAAAATCCCTGCGTCAGATCGTGACGGCGGCCGGGGACGGTGCGGTCGCGGCGTTCGAGGCGGGTAATTATATTGCGTCGCTCGTCTAAAAGAGAACAAAAGAAGGATGCACGCTGTGCATCCTTCTTTTGTTGTGGCCGTCTGAATGGGAGCATCCGCGCATATAGATACCATGAGGTGATCGTATGTACAGGGTATATTCGCGAAGGGCAGTCCTTCCGGCGGTGGGGTGCATTCTGCTGGGGGTTCTGCTGCTGTTCGGTGTGGCGGGCCGTGCGATGCACACCTCCGCCGCGGAACGGGAATTGCCGGTTTATTCAGTGGATACCGAGGAAAAAGTCGCGGCGCTCGGGATCAACTGTGCCTGGGACGACAGCGACATCGACAAGCTGATCGGGTTACTTGACGAACGCAAAATCAAGGCGACCTTTTTCCTGGTGGGCGACTGGTGCAAAAAATATCCGGAAGCGGCCAAAAAACTGTCCGCGGCCGGGCATGAGCTTGGAAGCCATTCCAATACCCATCCCGATATGACGAAGCTTGGCCGGGAGGAGATCGTAAAGGAGCTTGACGATTCAAAACGGATCATTGAGGAAACGACCGGA